>Ga0193732_1000017_pt1 | contig 145603 bp, 121 predicted proteins | sample U1s1metaG_FD_145077 | JGI IMG/M metagenome (GOLD analysis project Ga0193732, IMG submission 145077) | Soil microbial communities from a riparian zone of the East river system, Colorado, United States - U1s1 | ecosystem: Environmental > Terrestrial > Soil > Riparian zone | place: USA: East...
CGTGCATGAAAGTCAACGCCGATATATATTGTCTCCATAGCGCCTCCTTTCAGTCTCATGTCGCTGAGAGCACTGACCGTGAGTCTAGCACTCACGGTAGGAGGCGCTTGCTTCATAACATCAGTACGGCGAGCGCTAGCGACTGATGTGGAGTCCGGTGGCAAGCGTAGCGCGACACCACTTTGGATTCACCGATTGCTTTCCTTCGAGAATCAACCAAAGCGCCGTCGTCGCTTCGCTCTGCCGGCGTACTCCAAAGAACCCGGTCGCTACCGCTCTCGGTGCTGACTTGATCACTGACGCGACCAGGCTAGGTCTAAGAAAGAGTATGGTGCGCCAAGCTTTTCTTCGTCATTCTTCTAAGGTATTTTGTCTTCGTCGCTAATTGATTGAAGGTGAAATTGATGAAAAGAACAGTCGTGCTAACTCTGCTCGTGGCGATCTGCGGCCTTTCAACTGTCGCGCAAGATCCGCAACTGCCGACTCCCGCTAAGCCGCCACAGAAACAGATCGTCACCGCTGCCCAGGCGAACGGCGTGTACCGCTATTTCAAAAGCGAGTTTCGTATTCTGGCCCTGGGCCCCAACAAGTTGAAGGTGCAATTCGACGGCGTTTACACGACACGGGCGAAGAGCATCAACACGGGCTATGCCATGGGCGAAGCCATCATCGACGGCAACATTGCTACTTTCAAGCCGCCTGATACGGAACACTGCGAGATCACGCTGGTATTCCTGCCGGGCAAATTGAAGGTCATCCAGGACGGCTCGGATGCGGACTGTGGTTTTGGGCACAACGTCAATGCGACCGGGACTTATGAAAAGATTCGTACTGGTAAACCGAAGTTTGAAGCGCCAGGCAATTGAAGGCGCTTCGAACTTGTTTAAGTTCTTAGGGTGTCGCGCTGAAATGGCCAGAACTCGGCAGTTTCTCAAAGGTATTTACCGCATATCCAAAAGATATTCGGTCTGTTTCTAAGGACATTTAGTGCGCGTCTAGTGTCATCTCAGTTTTGCCATATGACATGCGGCGTTCGTTGATTAACATTTAGAGTTTGCTAATTAACATCGCGCAGTTATCAACTGACGCCCGCTATTTGCTAACTAACATTTACCTCGTGCTCGTTGACAGTTGGCCGCTGCTAATGAACACGGAATGCTTGCTAAGTGATTCGTGACTCGTGCTGAACGTCAACTGCCGTGTGCTAGACGACATTTTGTGAATGCCAAATAGCGTGTTGCCTTTGCTGGCTCACCATCGTCCATTGTCTTCGGGCATTTGACAGGCGCCTGAGGGAACCACCTGATTGTCCGTCGGATCATGAAACCTCTATTTAAGGCTTCAACCCTCGTCATGTGTGTTTTAGCGCTGCCCGCGTCAAACAGTGCGCAGGATTCCGTGCCGTTGACGGGAACCAGTCCGCAGTTTCGCGATGTTGTCACTCCAGCCCAGATAAACGGCCTCTATCGCTATGGTCGCAACGATTTTCGCATTCTCGCTCTCGGTCATCACAAGCTGAAAGTGCAATTCAACGGCGAGTGGATGACGCGCGGCGGTTACCCGAACATTCGCGAGGCCATCGGCGAAGCAACCATTGAAGGCAGCGTGGCGACGTTCATTCCCGGCGATACGACGAAGTGCAAAATCATCATGACGTTTCTGACCAATCGGATGAAAGTCACGCAGGAAGGTTTCGACGCCGATTGCGGCTTCGGCCATAACGTCATGGCGACCGGAACCTACCGGCGGGTCAAGGGCGGCAAGCCGAGATTTATTCCGGTGCGTTAAAAGAAAGTTTCTGCATCCTTATCGCTCTTGTTATACTTGTGACTATGTCAGGTCTACCATATCCGGCTGGAGTTCCACACCGCGCGCCCCGGCCCCGTGCTACAAATAACCTCGCCGGAATAACAGTTGGTGCACTACTAGGTCTAATACTTACAGAACACCCCGCCGGAGCAATTACCGGTGGAGCAATAGGCGGTGCAATTAGCAGTCAACCTCCTTCTCTAGAAGCTGCCGTTCGATCTTATTTCAAAAGTAAAGGATTGGATGTAATAGGGTTCTATCGGCTCGGATCCATGGCCGCACAGGTATTGTTTCGTCATGGTGAACAATACTGGATGGTCATTAGTCGGGCGCCGGATAGTCCCAACTGGACTCTCGAATCGCTTGATGATTGGCTGTATGGCGACATTGTAGAGTTTCAACTCCCAGCAAAACTAGCCGAGATCACTAGGCGCCTCGCGTCATGAATTTTCAAGAAGCTGTTAAGGCACTTCAACTAGCCGTTGAAGAACTCGGCAAGGCCGCACTATTTGACGACAAAACCGACCTTCTCAATAGCGTTGCACTTGGGCAAATAGCTGCTGTTGTCGGAACCGGCGAGGGCAACCCCCGATGTCGTAGTCTTCGGCGACCTGAATCGATTCAAAGCACTCAACGATCGACTCGGCCACGTTGCCGGCGATGTTGCCATCAGCGCTGTAGGGCAGTTGATTCAGGACCTCCTCGTTGATCAATGCGGGGCTAAGGCATATCGCCGGAGTGGTGACGAATTTGTGGTTCTCCTATCAAAGGACAAACTAGATAAGTTCAAAGAAAGAGTTCTTTCATTTAGGACCTGCGCGTTTCAATTCGAAGGGACTAGCTACAACACAGCGATGAGTTTTGGGTACGCTGTCAGCGAAGGCGATATCGATTTCGCAGATTTACTGGCGCGGGCCGAAGCCGCATGTCAGTCCGCAAAGTTTCGAGGAGATGGAACGTGGGTCGAATGGTCGTCGGAGATCAACCGCAAAACGTTATTGAGTTTTCGGGAACGTTGTTCCCACTGTGGCGCTCAGGTAACCGTAAACGCTCCAGAAGAAGCAGTGCCGCCCAGCCGATCCATCAGTTGCCCATGTTGTGGAGAACCGTTCCCGACAAAATGATCCGCTAAGACATCACCAAAACACTTGTGGCCTCACTTCGGTTTGTCTTACTATGACCGCCTTGCTGTTACCTTCGAAACTACCCTTGCGGAAAGGTTAACCAGAGATGCTCGCAGCTACCCTGCTTTGCTTTGCGTTATTGTCTTTCGGACAGGAAGGCCGACAACAACAAGCCCCGGCTCAACAACCAACACCTTCTCCCCAAACGACGGCTGCGCCTTCCGGTTCACCTTCAGCGCAACAGAGAGGACCACAGGAACGGCCCACGCCCGCCGCTGAAGAGCCACCGGTGGTGACCAAACACGAGATCAGGGCCGGCGGCAAGACTCTTCGCTACACGGCTACGGTCGGCATGATGCCGCTCAAGAATCGCGATGGTGAAACTGAGGCGCGCATATTTTTTATGGCCTATACATTGGACGACGCGGGCAGTCGTGGCAGGCGGCCGCTGACCTTTTCCTTCAACGGCGGGCCCGGTTCGGCTTCGGTCTGGCTGCACCTCGGAGCCATCGGACCAAAGCGCGTCCCCATGAATTCCGACGGCACCATGCCGCCACCGCCTTATCAATTGATTGACAACGAACAGACCTGGCTTAATCAGACGGATCTCGTTTTTATCGATCCGGTAGGCACGGGCTACAGTCGTGTTGTCCGGCCAGAGGCGCAAAGATTTTTCGGTCTCAATGGCGATATCGAATCGGTCGGCGAATTCATACGCATGTATCTGAGCCGTTATGAACGTTGGACTTCGCCGCTGTTCCTGGCAGGCGAAAGTTATGGGACGACACGCGCTTCGGCACTGTCCGGTTACCTAATCGGTCGTGGCATTGCTTTCAACGGCATCGTTTTGATTTCGACGATCATGAACTTTGAGACTGCGGACTTCGCGCCCGGAAATGATTTGCCTTACGTGATGTTTCTGCCGTCGTATGCGGCGACCGCGTGGTATCACAAGAAGCTGGCGCCCGATCTGCAGTCGCGAACCGTGCAGCAGATCACATCCGAGGTCGAGCAATGGGCGGCCAACGAATACACGCTGGCGCTGGGGAAAGGCGATCGACTGACCGGGCAGGAACGACAGGATGTCGTCGCGAAGCTCGCGCGCTACACCGGACTTTCTACTCAGTTTGTCGACAACGCGAACCTGCGCGTTTCGCTGGGCCTGTTTCGTAAAGAGTTGCTGCGCGCTGAAAGACGATCGATTGGCAGGCTGGACGCGCGGTTCAAGGGTTTCGACTCGAGCTACGCTACCGACAGTCCGGACTTTGACGCCAGCGAAGCAGCGATTCGTCCGCCCTACACTTCGACCTTCAACAACTATGTTCGCTCTGAACTCGGCTACAAGACTGACCTCGAGTACTACATTCTGGGCGGCGGTATCACGAGCCCGTGGAACTGGAATACTAACAACGGCTATGTAGACACGAGCGTGGCCCTGCGCAGCGCTCTGGCGCGGAATCCTTACCTGAAAGTTTTTGTGGCGATGGGGTATTACGACATGGCTACACCGTATTTTGCCGTCGACTATACGCTGCATCACATCAGCCTCGACCCGGTGCTGCTGAAGAACTTTTCGACCGGTTACTACGAAGCCGGACACATGATGTACATTGACGAGAAATCGCTCACGAAGCTGCGCGCGGATGTAGGAAAGTTTATTGAGGAGTCACAGCGCAAGTAAGCACATTTGGAGTGCCGCTACTTGTCGCCGCTTTGGTCGGCATTCGAACGCCTTAGCTTGAGCCTCAAACCGGGCTTGAAAGCGGCGACAAGTCGCCGCACTCCATAACAGATGAGTAACAGTTCAGAACTGATTAAGTATCCAGACGGACGCGTCGAGCTTAAGCCCGAAGCGTTCGACGAAATAAGCCGCAGCCCGCTCTTCAATCGTGACCTCGCGCCGGTCAAAGTTTCCGACCGCAACTGGACGACTTACAACTATGCTGCGCTTTGGATCAGCATGGCGCACTGCATTCCGACCTACATGCTCTCGTCGGGTTTGATCAGCGCGGGCATGAACTGGTGGCAGGCGCTGATTACGATTCTGTTGGGCAACACGATCGTGCTGGCTCCGATTCTGCTGAACTCTCATCCGGGCACCAAGTACGGAATTCCCTTCCCGGTTTTCGCGCGCGCCGCTTACGGAACTTACGGATCGAATCTGCCGGCCTTGATGCGCGCGATCGTTGCTTGCGGCTGGTTTGGTATTCAGGCATGGATTGGCGGCGAAGCGTTATACATCCTGCTGAGCCGGATTCCCGGATTTAACAGTTTGCTTGGTGGCCAGGTCGGTGGGCATGCCCTCGGTGAGTGGGGTTCGTTTCTGATCTTCTGGGGCCTGAACATCTACATCATCTATCGGGGAATGGATCTGTTGAGAAAGGTTGAGAACTGGGCGGCGCCGTTTGTTCTGATCATGACTGCGCTCTTACTCGGCTGGGCAATCTGGAAAGCACATGGCTTGGGTTACCTGCTGACCCAGCAAAGTAAGTTTCATAGTCTCGGGGAGTTCTGGCCAATCTTTATTCCCTCTCTAACTGGAATGATCGGCTTCTGGGCGACGCTGTCGCTGAACATGCCGGACTTCACCCGCTTCGGCCACAGCCAACGGGAGCAAGCCATCGGACAAGTTGTGGCGTTACCAACGACGATGACTGTGTTCGCGGCCATGGGAGTAATGATTACCTCAGCGGCCGTTGTTATCTATCCGCACATGAAAGCCGACGAACTGTGGGATCCGATGAAATTGGTGGGACAATTCAACCAGGTGGCAGTGGTGGCAATCTCGATGTTTACTGTCGTCGTCGCTACCCTCGCCGTGAATATCGCGGCAAATGTCGTCTCGCCGGCAAACGACTTTGCCAACGCCCTGCCGAAACTGATTTCGTTTCGCACTGGTGGTTTGATTACCGGCATCATTGGCATCCTCATGCAGCCTTGGCGACTGCTCGCGGATCCTTCGGGATATATTTTCACCTGGTTGGTTGGCTACTCCGGCGGACTCGGATCAATCGCGGGAGTTCTGATCGTCGATTACTGGTTAGTAAGGCGGAAGGACCTGGCGTTGGGAGACCTGTATCGCCGGCGCGGCGCCTACAGCTATCTGGGCGGGTGGAATGTCCGCGCCGTGATTGCAACCTTGATGGGTTGCGCTCTCGCTTGGAGCGGCCCGATACTGCATAAGGTCGGAATGTCGATTTGGATTTTCGACAAGCTCTATGACTATGCCTGGTTCGTCGGGTTTGGGGTCGCGGGGCTCGTGCATCTAATCTTGATGCTGCTGATATCGCCGAGCCCAACGCGTGATTCCGCTCAGGCCGGCTAAGAGACTGAACTTTGGGTAGGGGGCCTAATTGAAAGTTTTCTGTTCTCCGTGTTCTCCGTGTCTCCGTGGTGAATTCCTGCCAACAATTAGACTCACCACGGAGACACAGAGAACACGGAGGAAAATCCGAACCAGGACACTACTGAACACTGAAAGCTGAGACTCGGGAGCTTATATGGCACGAACAGTTAAATGCGGATTGATTCAAGCAAAGAACGCGGCGCCGACCGATGCGCCCATTGAAGAAATCAAACGACTCAACATCGAAAAGCATGTCGCGATGATCGACGATGCGGCCAAGCAGGGCGTGCAGATTCTTTGCATGCAGGAAGTCTTCACCACGCCGTACTTCTGTGCCGAGCAGCAGGTGCGCTGGTACGAAGCGGTCGAGAAAATTCCGGACGGCCCAACTACAAAGTTGATGCAGGAGCTGGCGAAGAAGCACAGCATGGTGATCGTCGTCCCGATCTACGAGGAAGAGATCACCGGCATCTACTACAACACTGCCGCTGTAATCGACGCTGACGGGAAGTACCTGGGTAAGTACCGCAAGAACCATATTCCGCACGTCAATCCCGGCTTCTGGGAAAAGTTTTATTTTCGCCCTGGCAACATGGGTTATCCCGCGTTCGACACGGCCTACGCGCGCATTGGGGTTTACATATGCTATGACCGCCACTTCCCTGAAGGCGCGCGCGTGCTGGGATTGAACGGCGCCGAGATCGTCTTCAATCCATCCGCCACGGTCGCCGGACTTTCCGAATATCTTTGGAAGTTGGAACAGCCGGCGCACGCCGTCGCCAACGGTTATTTTGTCGGCGCGATCAATCGCGTGGGCCACGAGATGCCCTGGGACATCGGCGAGTTTTATGGCCAGAGTTACTTCTGCGATCCGCGCGGCCAGATCATCGCCCAGGCGCCGCGCGACGAAGACGCGATCGTCGTCGCCGATCTGAATCTCGATTTGATTCGCGAAGTCCGCAACACCTGGCAATTCTTCCGCGACCGGCGGCCGGATAGTTATGGGCAACTCGTCGCCGATTAACGGCGGGGCAGTAGCCCGACCGTGAGGGAGGGCTCTCGGATCGTGCAGGAACGACACAAGACATCTTCCGGCGCAAAGTGGGAGCCGATCGTCGGTTATTCCCGCGCAGTGCGCGTAGGCAATCGCATCTACGTCACGGGAACCACGGCACTTGCTGATGACGGTGAGATTGTCGGCATCGGCGACGCTTATGCGCAGACCGTGCAGATCTTCAAGAATATCGAGCGCGCTTTGCAGCGCCTCGGAGCGGGTCTGGAACACATCGTGCGAACACGGATGTTCGTCACCGACATCTCGCGCTGGAAAGAATACGGGCGCGCTCACGGTGAGTTTCTTCGTGATGTGATGCCGGCCACCACGATGGTAGAAGTCAGCGCCCTGATCGATGAACGGATGCTGATTGAAATTGAAGCAGACGCGGAGTTGTGATGTGTGTGGACGTCACAGAGTTCCGAGTAAGTTAAGGGTAACTGTGCCCTGCGGCTTGTAGCCAACTTCCATGAATAACGAGCAACTTATTCGGAAACTCAACTCGGTAGGCAAAGAAGCGTTCGTGACTCATTATTATCTATTCAGAGACTACGCGAGTAGTAAGATCTCTAAAGAAACGGCTGTTCTAAGACTCGTTAATGAGGGTCGCAGCAATGAAGATGGCGCCGCAATTCGACTGGGAAATGCAAGCATCATATTCCACGAAAACGCCAATTGCGACGCTCTGATGATTGTTCAGATATCAAACAGACTGTCCGAACAAACAATCAGATCAGCCAAGGCAATCTACGAGGCGGAGTGCGGCTCACAGAAAACGAGATAAGGATGTTCGTAGGAGTAAATCATGGATCTATCAATCACAGTTAACGGCATAAAGTTCCCCAACCCATTCTTACTCGGTTCCGGACCTCCGGGAACCAACGCGCGTGTTATCGCAAAGTCATTCGACGCCGGCTGGGGCGGCGCCGTAGCCAAGACGGTCAGTCTCGAGTCAAGCAAAGTTGTCAACGTCGTGCCGCGTTACGGCAAACTGCGCTCACGCAGCAACGGCGAAGTAATCGGTTTCCAGAACATCGAACTGATCTCAGACCGTCCCATTGAAATCTGGCTCGAAGAATTTCGCCAGATCAAGAAAGACTATCCCGATCATGTTTTGATCGCTTCCATCATGGAAGAGTACGACAAAGGTCGCTGGCAGGAATTGACTCGCGTGGTCCAGGACACGGGCGTGGATGCATTCGAACTTAATTTCTCCTGTCCCCATGGGATGACTGAACGAAAGATGGGTTCAGAGATGGGCGAGCACCCCGACCTGACCCAAGAAGTTACGGGATGGGTCACTGAGGTCGCAAAGATTCCGGTCTGGGCCAAGATGACGCCGAACATTACCAACATCAAAGAGCCGGCGACGGCCGCGGTGCGCGGCGGCGCGAATGGTATCTCAGCTATTAACACCATCCTTTCGGTCATTGGCGTAAATTTGGACACGTTGCGCCCGATGCCCACCGTCGAAGGCTACACAGTTCCCGGTGGTTATTCATCCCAGGCCGTGAAACCAATCGCCTTGCGCATGGTCAGCCAACTCGCTCTGGCCCTGCCGAAAGAAGTTTCGATCAGCGGGATCGGCGGAATTGAAACTGCGCACGATGTGATCGAATTCATGCTTCTCGGCGCTTCGACCGTGCAGATTTGCACCGGCGTCATGCTCAAAGGCGTTAAGATGGTCGATGAACTCCAGGAAGGCCTGGCAAAATTTATGACCGACAAAGGCTTCAACTCAGTGCAGGAAATTGTGGGCAAGAGTCTGCCCTACTTCTCAACTCACATGGACCTGGTCAGTCGCATGAAAGAAGCCAAGCGCCACAAAGCGGGTGAGGCTTCCCGAGATAACGAATGGGCCCAGAAGGATATTACCGAGAAGACAGCCGAATTGACCTCGAATTGAAGACACGAGCGCGGTGTTCGTTGATTAGGTAACCGATCCCAGGCCTCAAAGGAAGGAACTCTCATGGACGGTAGGTCATTGCTCCTCCAACGTCTTCATCAGCTTGAATCTGAAATTGACGAGATAAGACTGCAACTCGAACCGCCTAAGACCGGCCGGTTTGGACTCTACGTGGTGCGGCCTTGCAAGGTCATCCTTGCAAATTGGACCGTGATTGCATTTGTTATCGGATTGATTGTGGCTCTGGGCGTTTATTGGAGATACGGCATTAGTTACTTCGAGTCACAAAAGAGCGCCTCGTTGACCAAGCAATCAGCGGATTCATACCGAACTTTGGGCGACCGGCTCTTGCTCTACGGCGAATTCGATGCGGCCCGGGATGCTTACAACACCGCTCTAAAAATTAATGCCAGTAACGTCGACGCCACTCGTGGGTTGCTGACAACTCAAGTCTTCCAACCGTTGGAGGGTCAGAAATACATGATCCCTGAAATCGCCAGCCTTAAAGTCAGTTTTCTGAAGGACCTGGTTCAGCGCGACGAACACACCGGAATTCTCGGCTATCTGGGACTCCTGAAACCGAGAATCGAAAATGAGCATGGCTATATCGTTGACTATTTCGAAGGTGCACTAAGTCAGCAACGAGCAGAACTGAGTAATAAGCAGGAAGATTATGACCAGGCCATGGCATCGTTTCAGACTTCGGTTCAGAAGAATGAAAAATTCATTTTTGGTTACATGTCGATGGCTGTCATTCAGTATCTCAGGCAGGACTTCGACGGCGCCATCGGCTTCTTGAACCAGGCCCAGCACCAGGATCCCAAGTCGGCCATGGTGCTAAATGATCTCGGGGCCTGTTATTTCATAAAGGGAGACTTTCCAAAGGCCAAAGAGCAGTTTGAAGACTCCAATACAATTTCGCCGTCCTTTCTTTCTGCGACCAATCTTGCCGAAGCCTATCGCTTCCTCGGCCAGGGGAAGGAAGCGATTGAACAGGACCAAATCGGATTGCAGTTAGTGAAGGATAATCAGAACGAAAAGGAGCGCGTGGTTGGCGGTCAATTTGTTTCCAGTTTCCTACCGGAAAAGCGCGGCGCGAAACCTCCGGCATACTATCAAAACATCTACGATATGGAACACAAGCGAATCATGGTTTATTACGCCTTGAGCCTGGATTACGCGCTGGCAGAGGATTTCCTGCATGCTGACGAGGCCTGGGCGGAAGCAACCAAGCGGAACTCCGAACACGACTTCGATCAATACCTCGCTAACAGAATACTCTCTCTTGAGCACTTCAGCGGTTTGACTTTGCAACCCTCAACGCTGAGTTGGATGGAAAATGCGCGCAAAGGCCTGGCGCCGCTTTGAATCTTAGTATCCACACTTAATCAAACTGGGCGACCACCGGCGCATGGTCAGACGGGCGCTCCCATTTGCGCGGTTCTTTGTCGATCACAGTGCTCCGGTTGCGCGCAGCCAGCGGCGCAGAGACCCATATGTGATCGATCCGCAGACCCAGATTCCGACGAAATCCCCCGGCTCGATAATCCCACCATGAGTAATGACCGCCTTCTTCAGTGTGCTGCCGGAACGCATCAGTGAATCCCCACTCCTTGATGTGCTGTAAGGCAGCTTTTTCGGGCTCGCTAAACAGGATTCGGTTCTGCCACAGACGTGGGTCATGCACGTCGCGTTCTTCCGGCGCAACGTTGAAATCTCCGCAAAGCAGGACCGGAGTCTTGGGATCATAGTTGGCATCAAGAAACTCACGCAGACGTTTCATCCACTGAAGCTTGAACTGATATTTTTCCGAGCCGACCATCTGGCCGTTGGGAATGTAGACATTGACGATGCGAACGCCGGCGATGTCTGCCGAGAGCAGACGCGCCTGGCTGGAGGGATCGTCGTTGGGATAACCGCGCTGAACACTGGCGCACCCGGCTTTCGAAATGATCGCCACGCCGTTGTAACTTTGCTGGCCCAGCATCACGCAGTCGTAACCCGCCGCTTTCAGTTCGAGCGCTGGGAACTTATCGTCCGTGCATTTGGTTTCCTGTACGCACAGGACGTCGGGTTGCTCAGCTTCCAGCCAGCGCGTGACGTGAGGCAGCCTCGCGAGGATCGAGTTAACATTCCAGGTAGCGATTTTCATGTCAGAACCGTCTGCGGTAGCGGACGGTTGAACGTCCTTTGACCTTAGAAGCCCGAGATCAACCGCCCGCTACCGCAGGCGGTTCTGACCTCACTTACAAGCTAGCAATCAGCCCCGCCAGCAGCGCCCCGCGCAGCGCGATGTTGTCGACGATGATGTGTTCATGCGAAGCGTGCGCGCCGTCACCTTCGATACCCAACCCATCCAGCACGGCCACTCCCAGTGCTCCCACAAAGTTTCCATCAGAAGCACCGCCGACACTGGCTTCCCCTAAATCAAAGTCGAGCAACCCGGCAATCGCGCGCGCCTGCTCGTAAAGTTTCAGAACTTTTTCAGTGCGTTCCATTGGAGGACGATTGAGGCTGCCGGACACAACCACTTGCGCGCGTTCGTCGAATGGCTTCAGATTCAATATCGCACTCTCAATCCGGCGGCCCTCTGCGGCTGAGCTAAAGCGCATATCAATTTCACCGCTAGCTTCTGCGGGCACCACATTCGAGTGCGTGCCGCCCTGCACTACGGTGACAGTTACCGTGGTTCCTACCGCCGGATCATTCAGATTAGTCAGCCGTATGGTTTGCCGGGCCAGCTCGAGAACCGCGCTCACGCCCTTTTCGGGATCGAGGCCGGCATGGGCCGCACGCCCGTGGACTTCAATCGCGAAGATTCCAGTTCCCTTCCTCGCCGTCTTGACCCGGCCACCGCTGGCCGGCGGTTCCGGCACCAGCACGGCCCGAGCGTTCTTTGCTTCCTCTTCCACCAGACTGCGGCCACTGGGACTGCCGCTTTCTTCGTCGCACGTCAGCAGAATAGTGACCGGTGATTTTGGTAGCGTATTCGTCGTCTCGCACGCGCGCAGAGCCTCGAGCGCGAGAGCGCAGTTCGCCTTCATATCAAAGATTCCCGGGCCATAAATACGATTGCCGTCAGCGCGCCAGGGACGTTCCTTAATCGCGCCACGCGGGTGGACCGTGTCGGTGTGCCCAAGAATTACGATCGGCGGCGCATCATTCTCTTCGGTGAAAGCGCGTATGCGTACGTGCTCTCCAAAATCTTCACTCGTGATGCGCTCGACCGAGCTGACGGCACTAATACTGCCTGCGGCGCTGGCCACCAAAGACACGATCTCGCTGCTACCATCCTTGTCACCCGAGGGCGATTCTGTTTCAACCAGAGCACACGTCAACGCCAGCAATTCGTGCTGGCGCGCGATAAAGTGATCTCGAAGGGCAGTGACTTGTTCGGCTGTCAGTTCGTTCGGCATTTGTTATCAACCCGTGATTCGTTCACATCTCATTGTCAAACTATCGACTCGCGATCGATTTACTTCAAACCCGATACCTGGCTTGTTTGGCGCGGTGATCGTGCCCCGCTCGCTAACCGTCACGGAAGGTTCAATTATGTCCTCCTCCCAATAACGCGAACTGGCTGAGACGTCGCCGGGCAGAGTAAATCCGGCTAACGTAGCCAATGCGATATTGTGGGCGCGGCCAATGCCTGATTCCAACATGCCACCACACCAGACAGGTACATCTCGCTCGCGACAGATACTCTCAACTCGCAGGGCTTCAGCATGGCCACCCACACGTCCCAGCTTTACGTTGATGATGCGACAGGCGCCGATGTCGATCGCGTGCTGCGCGTCCTCGGCGGAATGGATTGACTCATCGAGGCAAACCGGTGTTTTGATCTGCTTCTGCAATTCAGCATGATCGAACATGTCGTCGTGCGCCAAAGGCTGCTCGATCATCATCAGATTGAAATCGTCGAGAGCTTGGAAGAGTTCTACGTCATTCAGCGTGTATGCCGAATTGGCATCACCCATCAAGAGCATGTCGGGGTAACGTTGGCGCACCTTCCGCACCACGTCGAGGTCCCAGCCTGGCTTAATCTTAATCTTGATTCGCTGATAACCGGCGGCCAGCTCTCGTTCGATCTTCTCCAGCAGCGCCTCGGGTGATTCCTGAATCCCGATCGACACGCCGCAGGCAATTTCTTCGTTGACTCCACCGAGATATTTCCACAACGGCATGCCCGCGCGCTTGCTTGCCAGGTCCCAGCACGCAGTCTCGATAGCCGCTTTGGCCATTCGATTACCGCGGACCTTTTTCATCAAGGAGTTGACGCCGGCCGCATCCTTAGACTCTTTGCCCAGGACCATCGGCGCCAGGAAAGCATTCAGCGCAGGCCACGCGGTTTCGGTCCACTCTTCGCAATAGAAAGGGCCTTCGCCCGCGGTACACTCGCCCCAGCCTTCGGCGCCATCTGCGTCGTTTACACGAACCAGGATGATCCGGCGTTCAGTCGTGCGGCCGAAACTTGTCTCGAAGAAATGAATGAGCGGCAGACGAATTTCGCGCACTTCAATCGAAGAGATGATCACGAATCAGCAGCTCCTGCCAGTTTAGGAAAAACTCATTATGCACATGGCGCCGGACTTTTGTCAGCACCCAGCAGGTCAGCCCTGATTTCAGATAACGATCAAAACACTAGCCCTATTCGACACTGACTGTCATCGTCTTCGTTCTTCCTAAGACAAATCAGCATGCTTCGTCTTACGGCTTTGGTAAAAAAAGCTTACATGTCGAGGGTTTTCATGTTGACCTATGCAATCTTTTTCACTACACTCGCCATCTTCCTTTGGGAGACCTGTTTGGCAAGTGCAAGAATCTTGCTTCCGAGCTAATTTCAGACGGTTACCGTTTTTCCAGTCGAATTGCTTACCAAAAAAACCTAACGCCCTATCAGTTTAGTGAGAGGAACCCCTATGTCTAAATCCACCCCCCAATCCGGATCACGCCTACGGCTCATAGCTCTAATGATCGCAGTCGGCATGCTTTGCATAGGTGTTGGCATTTCAACCCTTGTTCAGCCATCGTCTGCCTTAACCAACGGTGGGAGTATTACGACGCTGGGTGCACCGCTCACGGAAAACTTCGACACTCTTGCCTCAAATGGAGCGAGCAACATCACCTGGACTGATAATACGACCATACCAGGATGGTATTCCTCTCGCGTGACTTACAACTCGGGCACGGGTTCATCGAACACGGGGGCTCTCTATAGCTTTGGTGTGGCCGGCACAAACCTGATTTCTGATCGCGCTTTAGGTTCCGTCGCATCAGGTACAACCACGACCATCTACTATGCCGTTAAGCTAACGAACAATACCGGCTCTACGATTACATCGCTTAACATAAACTACACCGGCGAGCAGTGGCGAAACGGGGGCAACGTCAACACAAACGCCCTTACCTTTCAATACCAGGTGGCTAACGCTGGAACCGTCACGGGTGCTAATAATCCAACAGGCGGGTGGACGACATTTTCCCCGCTAACCTTTACCAGTCCCGTTGTAGGCGCGGCTGCTGCGACTCTTGATGGGAACGCACCTACTAACCGCACCGCTAAGTCAGCCGCAGTCGCGGTTACAGTAAACAGCGGGCAAGAGATTTGGTTACGGTGGCAGGACATTGATGATGCAGGTAGCGACCATGGGCTGGCCATAGATGATTTTTCGGTAACCGCGACCGGCACTACCCCAACTCCAAGTCCCTCAGTAAGTCCGACAGCAACGCCGACTCCAACCCCTACACCGACGCCAACTCCAACTCCGACACCCACGCCTACTCCAACTCCGACGCCGACTCCTGGCATACCGGGCAGCGTGGTCATCAGCCAGGTCTATGGCGGCGGCGGTTGCGGAACTGCGGGATGCTCAACGTATAAGAACGACTATATTGAGATCTTCAATCGAAGCTCGTCACCTGTGTCTTTGGGTGGCTGGTCAGTGCAGTACGCCTCGGCCACCGGAACAGGATCGTGGTCGGTTACAAACCTAACCAGCGTCACGCTTGCTCCCGGCCAATATTATCTTGTTCAGGAGAGCGGTAATGCGAACGGAGTTAATAGCCTTCCGGCCCCTGACGTCTCAGACACTACAGGCATGGCGGCAGGTGCAGGCAAGGTCCTAGTCGCCAGCACCACCACCGCATTCAACGGACAGTGCCCATCGGGCACGAACCTTATTGATTTAGTCGGCTATGGCTCAACGGCCAATTGCTCGGAAGCAAGCCCCGCGCCCGCACCGAGCACAACTACAGCGGATCTTCGCGCTACTGACGGGTGCACCGATACAGACAACAACGCGGCAGACTTCACCGCCGGTGCTCCAAGTCCGCGCAATACGGCGTCACCTACGAACAGGTGTGTCGTACCGATCGTTACTTCATGCCCGGGTTCTTTGAGCACGGTACAGGGCAACGCCGCGTCCGCGAGCGTAAGTGCGAGCGACGCTGACGGCACCGTAACCAGCGCCGTCATCACCAGTGCTGCGGTCCCAGGAATTACACTCGACGGGTTCACGCCAGCGAGCGGAACCGGTGGCACGGCGACAGCCACTCTCAATGTGGCGAACACCACCTCAGCCGGAAGCTATAACGTCACCATTCAATATGCCAACAACGACACGCCGAGCCCGCAGACTGCTACGTGCACGGTATTCGTCTCTATTTATCCAACACCGGCGCCGTACTCCAGCGCGATCAAGATTAGTCAGGTCTACGGTGGCGGCGGTAACTCAGGTTCGACCTACACCAACGATTTCATTGAACTCTACAACACCAGCTTGTCGCCCGTAGATATCTCGGGTTGGTCTGTCCAATTTACCGGGCCCACCGCTGCCTTTGCGGCCCAGACGACAGCAACACCGCCGACGCCGCTGACGACGATTATCCCCGCCGGATCGATCGTTCAGCCGGGTCACTATTTTCTGATTCAGGAGTCCCAGGGAGCCGGCGGCACGACCAGTAATCCAACCCCGGATCTAACCGGCAGTATTTTAGTAGGTTCGACCGCGGGCAAGGTCGCGCTCGTGGCCAGCGCCTCGGTATTGAGCGGCACGTGCCCAACTGATCCATTGATTGTGGATTTTCTTGGCTACAACACTACGGCCACTTGCGCTGAGACTACGCCGATTGCTCCACTGGTCAATACCACGGCGGCGATCAGGAAAAATAACGGGTGCACGGACACCAACAACAACTCAAATGACTTTCTGATCGATGGCCCGATTCCGCGGAATAGCCTATTGCCGGCACACGGGTGTGGAGGCGATGCCACACAGCTTTTCGGACAGGGTCTCGCCACGCCGGATTACTTACTCCCATCCAGTAATACACTCCTGACGGTTAATGTATCTCCCGCGAGTGCTCCGCCGAGCACTAGTATTGGTGTCAATGCAGACTTGACCAGTATCGGCGGCAACGCTGCACAGCAGTTCTATGACGATGGGACGCACGGCGACCAAATGGCCGGCGACAACGTCTTTTCATATTTGCAGACGGTTGGACCTTTCATCTCAACCGGCGTCAAGAATATCGTAGCCACCATAACTGACGCCCAGGCGCGTTCAGCCACGGCCCCGATCACAATCACCGTGCAAAGTCCGACCTGCGGTGTTGAACGCTGGTCTGTCAAGACCGGCGGTGATCCAGATGCCGCGCTGGTGGATCTGAACAATCCGGTAACGACGACGATTGCGAACCTCCGGACTCTCACTCCTCCGGCAACACCACCGGACAATGCCCGGGTCGCGGGAGAGACCACGGTTTACGTGATCAGGGCGACGATGACCTTGTTTAAGCTCGAGTCAGACGTCGATTATCACATCGTCGTTCAGGATGAGAACGGCAATACCATGGTGACCGAGATACCTTGTCCTTGCTGCGTAGCTGGAGGCAGTCCTTTCGCGGCCGGCATTGCAAACGCGCGGCAGCAATTTGACGCTCGCTTTACCGCCACCTCGTTCTTCCAGCCCGTGACCGTCCCGGTGCAAATAACCGGTGTCGGATTCTTTGATTTCATACACGGACAGACGGGCGTGGCTCCGAATGGAATCGAACTACATCCGATTTTGGACATTAGGTTCCTGAACACCACCACCACCACGGTAACGTCAAACGCGAATCCGTCTCAATACATCCAGCCGGTAATGTTCACCGCGACGGTGGGCAGCAGCGCCAGTCCGATTCCAACGGGGAACGTTACTTTCAGCGATGGCTCAACTGTAATCTCGAGTGCCACGCTTAACGGGAGCGGACAGGCCGCGTTCACGACTACTTCCCTCTCGGTTGGATCGCATTCGATCACCGCGTCTTATCCAGGTGACAGTAATTCACTGTCGAGCACCTCGACCGTGCTGACTCAGGTAGTAAACAAAGCCGACCAATTCATCACCTTTGATCCGCTGGCCGCTAAGACCTACGGCGACGCCGACTTCAGCGTGAGCGCTACGGCATCGTCAAGCCTACCTGTAAGCTTTAGTATCGTGTCTGGTCCGGCTACCATTGCCGGCAGTACGGTGCATATTACCGGCGCCGGGACCGTCACGGTTCGCGCGTCACAAGTGGGCAACGGCAACTACAACGCCGCGCCCGACGTTGATCAATCGTTTGAAGTTGTGAAGGCGAACCAGGCGATCGTGTTCGCTGCCCCGTCTGACAAGACGTATGGTGATTCTCCATTTACCGTGAGCGCTACAGGCGGCGGATCAGGCAATGCGGTCACGTTCAGCGCCAGCGGGAACTGCACTTCAGGCGGCCCCAACGGCAGCACGATCACGATCACCGGGGCCGGCTCATGCACGGTGACCGCGTCGCAGTCAGGTAATGCAAATTACAACTCGGCCCCCGATGTTTCCCGCAGCTTCACGATTAACCAGGCTACGGCTACGATTAGTGTAAGTGGATACACCGGCGTCTATGACGGCAACGCTCATGGCGCTACTGGATCGGCGACCGGCGTTAACGGTGAAGACCTGACCAGCCTGCTCAACCTCGGCGGAACCTTTACCAACGTACCCGGTGGCACTGCCAATTGGACGTTTTCTGGTAATGCTAACTATGCACCGGCAAGCGGTAACGCGACGATCACAATCACCAAGGCCTCTTCGACCACCACAGTGACCTGTCCCGCCAGTGAGACTTACACCGGCGCAGCGCTTACACCATGCTCGGTGACGGTAACGGGTGTGAACTTAAGCCTGACGCCCGCGGCAGACTATGCGAACAACACTAACGCGGGCACGGCCACCGCTAGCTACACCTACACCGGTGACGCGAACCACAACGGCAGCAGTGATTCGAAGAACTTCGAGATCACGAAGGCTTCGACGACGACTGCGGTGACCTGCCCGGCGAGTGCAACCTACACGGGTTCAGCACTTACACCATGCGCTGTGACAGTAACGGGCGCGAACCTTAGTCTGTCGCCCACTGCGAACTATGCAAACAACACTAACGTGGGCACGGCCACCGCTAGCTACACCTACGCCGGTGATGCGAACCACGAGGGCAGCAGCGACTCGAAGAACTTCGAAATTACCAAAGCTGCCACCGCGACGACGGTCACTTGCCCGGCGAGTGAGACCTACACCGGTGCAGCACTTACCCCATGCTCAGTGACGGTGACAGGCGCGAACCTAAGCCTGACGCCGGGTGCGAGCTATGCCAACAATACGAATGTGGGCACGGCTACGGCGAGCTACACTTACGCAGGCGACTCGAATCACGAGGGCAGCAGTGACTCGAAGAACTTCGAGATCACAAAGGCTTCGACGACCACAACCGTGACTTGCCCTGCGAGTGTGACCTACACGGGTTCAGCACTTACACCGTGCTCGGTGACAATAACGGGTGCAAACCTTAGTCTGGCACCCGCGGCGAACTATGCCGACAACACCAACGTGGGCACAGCCACCGCTAGCTATACTTACGCCGGTGACTCGAACCACGAGGGCAGCAGTGATTCGAAGAACTTCGAAATCACGAAAGCTTCGACGATGACGACGGTGACCTGCCCGACGAGTGAGACCTACACCGGTTCAGCACTTACACCGTGCTCGGTAACAGTAACGGGTGCAAACCTTAGTCTGTCGCCCGCGGCGAACTATGCCAACAACACCAACGTGGGCACGGCCACGGCTAGCTATGCCTATGCCGGGGACCCGAACCACACGGGCAGCAGTGACTCGAAGAATTTCGAGATCATGAAAGCCTCATCCACGACGACGGTGACCTGCCCGGCAAGTGAGACCTACACGGGTTCAGCACTTACACCGTGTACAGCTTCTTACTCAGGTGCTGGCGGCCTTACGGGTTCGTTGACACCGATCTACTCGAACAATACGAATGTCGGTACGGCTGGCGCGACTGCTACTTATGATGGCGATGCTAATCACACCGGCAGCAGTGGTTCCGGCAGCTTCGAGATCGGCAAAGCGGCATCAACGACCACTGTAAGCGTCAGCAATGCTACGTATGACGGTAACCCACACGGCGGCACCGCAACGGCAACTGGCGTTGGCGGTCTCAATCAGACGCTAACGGTAACTTATAATGGTCGTAACCTTACGACCTATGGACCATCGACGACCGAGCCAACCAATGCCGGCGACTACACCGCGAGTGCGACTTTCGCGGGTGATGACAACCACACGGACAGTGCCGATGCGCGGGATTTCACGATCGACAAAGCCTCATCAACGACGACGGTGACTTGCACGGCCGGTCCGTTCGTTTATTCAGGTTCACCGATCACTCCATGCACGGCCAGCGCGACAGGTGCGGGCAGTCTCGCCCAAACTCTTACGGTCAGCTATGCGGATAACGTGAACGCAGGGAATGCCACGGCCAGCGCTTCCTTTGGTGGTGACGACAACCACACGGGTAGCAGTGATTCCAGGCATTTCGCGATCGCTAAAGCAAATCAGCTCATTACGTTCGGTGCGCCGAACGATACGACCTTTGGCGCCGCGAATTTCACGATCAACGCTACATCGTCCTCTGGATTAGTTGTTTCCCTTGCGGTTACATCCGGGCCATGCACGCTTGACTCGGCCACGTCACCGGCAAACGTACACATCACGGGCGCTGGCACGTGCAACATCACGAGTTCGCAGGCAGGTAACAGCAATTACAATGCGGCAACAGACGTCAGTCGCAGCTTCAACATCGCAAAAGCGAATCAGACGATCAGCTTTAATGCGCTTCCCAACAAGGTGTTTGGCGATCCTAATTTTAGCGTCAGCGCCACCGGGGGTGGTTCGGGGAATCCAATCACGTTCACGGCGACGGGCAACTGCACTGTGTCTGGCAATATGGTTCACATCACTGGGGCCGGTTCATGCACAGTCGTAGCTGCGCAGACTGGGGATGCCAATTACAATCCGGCGGCCGACGTCGGCCAAAGCTTCAGCATCGCTAAGGCGCCGACGACGACGACGGTGAGCTGCCCGGCAAGTTTGACCTATGCCGGGGTAGCGCTGACACCCTGCTCAGTAACGGTGACCGGTGCGAGCCTAAGTCTGACGCCGGCTGCGAGCTACGCAAACAACACCAACGTAGGCACGGCCACGGCGAGCTACACCTACGCCGGTGACTCGAACCATTTTGGCAGCAGTGATTCCAAGAACTTCCAAATCACGAAGGCCAACGCCAACATTACCATCACGCCCTACAACGTGACCTATGACGGCAACCCGCACACGGCGGCAGGCACAGCCAAAGGCGCACAGAATGAAACCCTGAGCGGCCTGAATCTGAGCGGGACCACACATACGAGCGCTGGGTCATATGCCACCGACCCCTGGACCTTCACCGACGTGACGGGTAACTACAACAACGCAGGTGGCACGGTCGCTGATAACATTGCGAAGGCGACCCCGCTCTTCAGCAATCTAAGTTCGCCCATTATCGACGGCAATACGGCTTCGGTAACCTTGTCCGGCAAGCTCACGCTGGGCCCGCTGGTGCCGACCGGCAACGTGGCCATTACTCTGAACAGCGTAACTCAGAACGCTGCTATTCAACCCGATGGAAGTTTCAGCTCCAGCTTCTCCACCGCTTCGCTGATGCCTGCTAACTCTCCCTATGCGGTGACGTTCGCTTACGTAGGTAACGCCAACTTCAACCCGGCGAATGCTGGCAGCACCGTGACAATAAAGGCGCCGCGCAAGGTGAAGCAGGACGTGCTGGCGACACTGATAGCCATGCGTGCTGCGGCCACGGAGAAAAAGGATAAAGACGAGTTGGATGATGCCATCGATCATCTGAACAAGGCCCTTAATCCGGTGTTCTGGATTGACGACTCTCATCCAACCGAGAACGATGGTGAAAAAGTCTTCAACGAAGAAAAGACCGTGGTCAAGGAGCTCGCCGAGTTGATCAAACACAAGCAGAGCGTGAATCCAACTGATGCCGCTCTGATGGACGTGATAGCCCGGCTGGTACAGGCGGATCGGGAGCTGGCGCTAATTTCGATTGCAGAGGAGACCGATCCTCAGAAGGTCGCGAAAGCGATGGACGAAATAGCGAAGGGCGATGCCGAACGTGATACCGACAAGCCTAACCACGCCGACAATGCGATCGACCATTACAAGAAAGCGTGGAAGAAGACTTAAGACTTCTGACATCTTGTTCCGAATACTCAAACAGCCCAGTAGTGCAAACTGCTGGGCTGCTTTTTTGTTACGAGTGCAATCAGCCTGAAAAGAATGCGGCCGCCACCCGCGCCGATCTGAATCCTGGTAAGTGCGGTTGTTAGCGCGCTGAAGGCAATATTTCGACCGAAGGGGTCTCCGCTCTTTCTTTATGAGTGAAATTCGATTCAGTCCCTAGCAGGGTGCTGAAAAAAAGCAAAATCGCCACAAAGACACAGAGTCACAGAGTCACAGAGAAGGGGGAGGATCAGAACCTATCAGAAATGCCAACAGATTCTTACCCTCCTTGTTCTTATCTTTCTCTGTGTCTCTGTGTCTCTGTGGCTACGCTTGGTTTTTCATCAGCCTGCTAGGGATTACATCTCGACTTTGTGCTGCCGATAGGTCCGCCGACATAGCTGATCTTCGTTACTAGATCTTTGTAACCGATTGAGATCGCGATGCCACGCGCCCGGTACTCCAGGCTAACAACTGGCCCAGTCGGTGATTCATAGAGGGGCTCGGAGTCTTCTTCATCGAGACAGTAATCAAACGCATACCTCGTGATGATGTAACTCGAGCCGAAATGTGCGACGGCTTGTTCTTTGGTTAGCCGGTCCGGGTAGAAATTGATCCTGGTGACGACTCCGGTCTTAGTATCTGAAACCACGGTAGTGGGGCCGGGGAACTCCCCCACTCGTTCGTAGTTTGTCCAGGTAACCTGCGACTCTTCGTCAGCCTCGCGCCTTGAGGTTCGGGACCACTTCGGCTTGCCCCAGGCACGCAACATATCAGCGATCTTTGACTTGCCCACCGTCACGCCGCGATACGTTGCCGGCCGCCATTGGCGGCCAGTTTGCGGAGCCGGCGCCACCGCACTCACCAACACCAACCAGAACATCAATAGAAACTTCATCTCGGTTTGTTGTGATTCCGGCACGGAATCAGCTAATCAATCTTAATGGATAGAAGCTGACACGCCTCCGTGGCGCAACTCATTCAGTCGACACTTTTTCCTGTTCGTTCAGCGCGGCATGCATCGTATGCCACGAGAGCGTGGCGCATTTTACGCGGACGGGAAACTCGCGCACGCCGGCAAAGATCTTCAAGCGACCCAGTTGGTTGGGCTCCTCCTCTTCGTCGAGCTGCCCGGTTACCATCCGATGAAATTCGTTGAAGAGCGACTCGGCTTCCTGCTTGCTCTTGCCCTTCAAGGCCTGCGTCATCATGCTCGCCGAGGCTTTCCAGATCGCGCATCCAGTGCCGACGAAACTGATGTCTTTGACGGCATCGTCTTCAAGTTGCAGGTAGAGGGTCAACTGATCGCCGCACAGCGGATTGAAGCCTTCGGCAGTATGGTTCGCATTTTCCAGCACATGAAAATTGCGAGGCTTCTTGTTGTGATCGAGGATGACTGCCTGGTAGAGCTCGCTTAGTTCAGACATGGATAGACTCTTAGTTCTTACTATGACCAGCGAAATCACTTGATCGCAGGTGAACGTGCCGATAGATATCTAATACAAAAACCCACTAGTTTATCTCTAGTGTAAATATCCCAAGTGTTGCTTATGGTCGATAGGGCTTTGAACGATCCGCGAACATCACGTAGCGAGCGCAAGAGGCCTGCCTCTGTGTGTTTCGCTAACCTTGATATTTCCCACGCTGCAAAATCCGCAGTCTGCAAGGGCAGGGTCCCTTCACTTCCATCTTTCCCGTCGCGGCTTTGCTCAAACTCAGGCGCCGAAAACCCATCTCTCATGAAAACCTTCGTTAGGACTCCTTTGCCAAGATCACCCCGATCAAAAACAAACCTAACCGAGTCCTTGTGGCCATTGGCTTTCATCCATCTATTTAACTTTGCGGCACATGCACGCCCACAGAAGGAATACGCATTGCCAGCCATTCTCGACAAGGCATACCGTTTAGAAGCGTAGTTGTAATCCGCCATAAGCACAGTCGCGCCGAAACTATGAAACACATGAGTTTTGGTTACATCAACGAGATCAGTCAAGAATGCCCTACGGGTTCCTTCTTTACCCTTCCAGCTCTCGAACGGGCTATGCCGAACTGATCCTGCAAACTCTCTCATGTGAAAGTGCGGAACGTTATAGTGTGCTAGGACCAACTTCCAATCAGTCTTGAATCGCTCCCACCGCTCGACCGTTGAAACGTAACCGGCGACCGTCATCGCCTCCTGCTCTTCCGCACCGCTCGCATCAAAGTAAGCAATGAACATCTCATCCACAAGGAGAATCCAACGGCCTGAATTAGCCAAATACCTCAATCACCTGCTCAATTGCCTTCGCCAGCATGTCAATCTCCCCCTTCGTGTTATAGAAAGCAAACGACGCGCGCGCCGTGGCCGGAACGTTGAACCGTTTCATTACCGGCTGGGCGCAGTGATGGCCGGCACGAATGGCGATGCCGGCCTGATCCAGAATCGTGCCGATGTCGTGCGGGTGAATGTCGTCGATCACGAAGGACAATACGCCCAGCTTTTCGCGCGCGGTGCCGATGATGCGCACGCCTTCGATGGCGGAAATACGCTCGGTGGCATAGACCAGCAACTCGTGTTCGTAGGCCGCTGCTCTTTCGCGGCCGATGATGCTCAGGTAATCAATGGCCGCGCCCAGACCGATTTGCGACGCAATCGCGGGCGTGCCGGCTTCAAACTTGTTCGGCAGGTCGGCATAGATCGTCTTCTCAAACGTGACGCTCTTAATCATGTCGCCGCCGCCCTGGAAAGGGTTCATCTGTTCCAGCCACGCGGCCTTTCCATAGACGACGCCGCTACCGGTCGGCGCGAACATCTTGTGGCCGGACAGCGCATAGAAATCGCAGTCGAGGTCCTGCACATCGACCGGCATGTGCGGCGCAGACTGGGCGCCGTCGATCAAGACCGGCACGCCGTACTTGTGCGCGCGTTCGATAATTTCTTTGACTGGATTAACGGTGCCCAGCGCGTTTGAGACGTGCGTCACGGCCACCAACTTCGTTCTTTCATTCAACAGCCCGTCGTACTCATCCATCAGCAGCTCGCCGGCATCGTTCATGGGAATCACGCGCAGCTTGGCGTTCTTCTCTTCGCAGAGCATCTGCCAGGGCACGATGTTCGCGTGATGCTCCATCGCCGAGATGATGATCTCGTCTCCGGCGCCGACGAATTTGCGGCCATAACCGTGCATCACGAGATTAATGCCTTCGGTTGCACCTCTCACAAAGATGCACTCCTTCGACTCGCGCGCGTTAATGAACCGCTTTACTTTTTCGCGCGCGCCTTCATAGGCCGTCGTCGCTTTCATGCTTAGGTAATGCACGCCGCGATGAATGTTTGAGTGTTCCTGCTGGATGTACTGGGCGCCCCGCTCGATGACCATCACCGGGACCTGGGAAGAAGCGGCATTGTCGAGATAGACGAGCGGCTTGCCATTCACCGTCTGGCTCAACACCGGAAAGTCTTTGCGAATACGCTCAACGTCCCAGCCTTCGCGCGGCTTGGGCTTGATTGGAATCAACTGCTCTAACGTTGTGGCCATGTCTTATTACAAATTCAAGCCAACATCATGCGCGCTGGTTGCAACGAACGCTGAAACGGATTTAGAACCAGTCCCAATTCTTCGAGCGTAACAGCGCCCAACAATGCTTCATCACCAGACCTTCCCAAAACCACGGGCGTGTGTGTCTTGCCTTGGGCCAAGTTGATGTAACACTCAGAAACGTCCCGCTTGACCTTGGTTCCATCCGCAAGGACAAAGGTGAGTCGTCTTACCGGCTTTAGTCCAATCGCCTTCCAGCTCTTCAACGGCAGCAAAGTGTATTTGGCGCCGCTATCCACCAGAAACTCAAGCGTAGCCCGCTTCCCCGTCGGACCCGATACTGTCCCTTCAACGTAAGTAATGCCCATTATTCGCCTCCGGCTCACCTCGTCAACTTACTCCTTCGAACTGGACGTGCAGGCGATTCAGCACCGCTGCATCCAGTTCTCGCCTGATCGACTCGACCCCAATCTTCTCGATCACTTCTTCGGCAAACCCATAGGTCAGCATGTTACGCGCGAGCGCCGGGTTAATGCCGCGGCTCTCCAGATAAAACTTCTCTTCTTCATCGATCTGTCCCACGGCTGCTCCGTGAGTGCACTTCACATCGTCGGCAAAAATTTCGAGCTGCGGCTTGGTGTCAACCCGCGCACCGGTCGAAAGCAGTAAATTCTTGTTCGTTTGCCGGGCGTCGGTCTGTTGCGCGCCATGACGGACAAAGACTTTGCCGTTGAAGACTGCGCGCGACTTGCCGTCCAGAATGCCTTTGTAAAGCTGATGGCTGGTGCAATGCGGCTGCCGGTGATCGATTACCGAATGCGTGTCGGTATGCTGGCTGCCATCGACCATGTAGAGACCATCCACGGAGCACTCAGCTCCTTCGTGGTCCATCTGCACGTGGATGTCATGACGGGAAAGGGTCGCGCCAAAATTGATCGCAGTCGAGTTGTAGCTCGACTTCGGACCCAACTCAGCTCTGGTAGTGGCTACATGAAATGCGCCCATACTTTCGCGCTGAATCTTGTAGTGTTGCAGCCGCGCGCCGTCCGCTAGAGACAAGTCTACTATCGCGTTAGTCAGGTACACGCCGTCGTCTTTCGGGCTCGCATAACTCTCGATAATCGTGGCTGAGCTGTTCTCTTCTGCGACGACCATTACGCGTGGAAACGCCGCCGGCGGCGAGTTCTCGGCAGCCCCTTCGCCAATGAATAACAGGTGAATGGGCGCGTCTAGGGTAATCCCGCGCGGGATCTTGAGGAACAGGCCGCTCGTAAACAGCGCGGTATTGAGTGCCGCAAACCCGTTCGCCAGCACCGGGTGTTCCAGATACTCGCGCACCGTCGCTTCGTACTCACTGCTTCGCAGCGCCTCGCGTAAATCCATCGCCACGACGTTGTCCGGCAGTGCGGACCTCGACGACAGTTCTTCGCGGAACATTCCGTTCACGAACACGAGCCTGCTGTGCCGGGCTTCTTCGTAGATGAAACGCGTTAACCCACCATCTTTGCTTAATGCAGTCCCATTGCTTGTCAGCACAGGAACGAAGCTCGCCTTCGCAATCGAAGTAACGTTGGTGTACTTCCACTCTTCCTGTTTGACATTGGGAAAGCCAGCTTGCTCGAATTGCTCGAAAGAGTTTTCGCGCAAACTTTGCAACCAGGTGGGCTCGTCCGCGGCGCGTCCCTGCGTCGCCTGACGAAAGGCCTCTTCATAACGATTTGGCTCTTTGACTAATTCCGTTGACATCATTACTTCACTTCAACCAGCCTGGGGAGCCACGGTCGCGCTCTTTCCATTCGCGCTCTTCAGCCAGTCGTAACCTTTCTCTTCCAACTCGAGCGCCAGTTCCTTGCCGCCTTCTTTTACGATGCGGCCGCCGGAAAGCACGTGCACGAAATCCGGAGTGATGTAGTTGAGCAGTCGCTGATAGTGCGTGACCAGGATCACGGCCTTGTTTGGATCGTGAAGTTTGTTGACGCCCTCGGCCACGATTCGCAGAGCATCGATGTCCAGGCCCGAATCGGTCTCGTCAAGCACCGAGAGCTTGGGATCGAGTACCGCCATCTGCAGAATCTCATTGCGCTTTTTCTCACCGCCGGAAAAACCTTCGTTGACTGAACGCGACATAAAGCTCGCTTCCATCTCAACCAGTTTGGCCTTTTCCTTCAGCAAATCCTTGAATTCCAAGGGATCGAGCTCCTCTGCGCCCAGATGCTTCTGCTTCTCGTTGTAGGCCAGGCGGAGAAACTGAGCATTCGAAACTCCGGGTATCTCCACCGGATATTGAAAGGCCATGAAGACGCCTTCGCGCGCGCGCTCGTCGGGCGTCATCTCCAAAAGATTCTTGCCGTCAAAGAGCACTTCGCCGGCAGTCACTTCGTAAGAAGGATGGCCGGCCAGCACTTTCGCGAGCGTGGACTTGCCTGAGCCATTCGGCCCCATGATGGCGTGTACTTCGCCTTTGTTAACTTTGAGGTTGATGCCTTTGAGAATTTCATTGCCGTCAACCGATGCATGAAGATTGCGAATCTCTAACACTTATGATTCCTCTTTTTCCTTTTCAAATCTCAAATCTGAGATCTCAAATTCCGATTTTCTACAGTCGTCGAGGGTCAGAGGGTCAGCCTGCAATTGAACGACCGTCCCCTGGCCCCCGGTTACCGACACCCGTTATTTACGCCACCGCGCCTTCGAGTTTCATACCCAGCAAGCGCGTCGCTTCAACTGCAAACTCCATGGGGAGATGCAGGAATACATCCTTACAAAAACCGTTAATGATGAGCGAGACCGCGTCTTCCTGCGAAATGCCGCGCTGCATCAGATAGAACAACTGCTCTTCGCTGATCTTTGAAGTGGACGCTTCGTGCTCAACGCGCGAGGTGTTGTTCATTACTTCGATGTAGGGAAAAGTGTTCGCGCCGCAATTCGAACCGATCAGCATTGAATCGCACTGGGTATAGTTGCGCGCGTTCTCGGCCTTCGGCATGATTTTCACCAGACCGCGATAGCTGTTGTTCGCTTTTCCCGCCGCGATGCCTTTCGAGATGATTGTCGACCGCGTGTTCTTGCCGAGGTGAATCATCTTGGTGCCCGTGTCAGCCTGCTGTGCGTGATTAGTGAGCGCAACCGAGTAGAATTCACCAATCGAGTTGTCGCCTTGCAGGATGCAGGAAGGATACTTCCAGGTAATCGCCGAACCGGTTTCCACCTGCGTCCAGGAGATTTTCGAGTTGCGGCCGGCGCACTTGCCGCGCTTCGTAACGAAGTTATAAATGCCCCCAACGCCGTCTTCGTCACCGGCATACCAATTCTGCACCGTTGAATACTTGATCTCAGCATCATCGAGCGCGATCAGTTCGACTACGGCCGCGTGCAATTGATTGCGATCGAACTTCGGCGCGGTGCAGCCTTCGAGGTAAGAAACGTATGCACCTTCTTCCGCCACGATCAGCGTCCGCTCGAACTGTCCCGATTCTGAATTGTTGATGCGAAAGTAAGTCGACAGTTCCATCGGACAGTGCACGCCCTTCGGAATAAAGCAAAAACTTCCATCAGAAAAGACCGCGCTGTTCAGGGCGGCGTAAAAGTTGTCATTCGTCGGCACGACTGAACCGAGATATTTCTTCACGATTTCAGGATGCTCGCGGACAGCTTCGCTGAACGAGCAGAATATGACTCCATGCTTCATCAACTTCTCTTTGTAAGTGGTAGCGACTGAAACCGAATCAAACACTGCGTCAACCGCCACGCCGGCCAACTGCTTTTGTTCAGACAAAGGGATGCCCAGCTTCTCAAACGTCTTCAGCAACTCAGGATCAACTTCGTCCAGGCTGGCCACGGAGGCTTTCTGCTTGGGAGCGCTGTAGTAGATCATGTCCTGATAATCGACTTCAGGAAAAGTCACGTTCGGCCAATGGCGCGGCTCTTTCATCGTCAACCAATGACGATAGGCCTTCAGACGAAAGTTCAACATCCACTCGGGCTCATCCTTTTTCGCCGAGATCAAACGAACGGTATCTTCGCTCAATCCACGAGGAATGGTTTCTGACTCGATGTCAGTGACCCAGCCATATTTGTATTCTCGGTTTGCGAGTATTTCAGCAGTACTCATTATTCCCCTTTAACTTCCCTCTCAGCTCGCCGAGCGCATTGGCCTGAGATGGCTTTGCAGTTTCACGATTTGATGCAGACGAGCGTCAACTTTCTCTTCGGTTCCGACCAATTGAGCGAGTGTGATCTCAGACAATGCATTTTGCACTACCTCATGTAGTCCAACGATCACCGGCCGGATACCGCAGTCGCTCGTGTGGATACAAACATCCAGCACGCCCGCGTGCGTCTTACAGAAGTGGGCCACGGTGTCTTCGTCGAGAATGCGAATCACTTCGTTGAGCCGAATTTCCGATGCGGGCCGGGCTAACGAATATCCGCCCTTGGTTCCCCGCTGAGCACTGACCAGACCAGCTTTGCTCAAAATCCACATCAGCTTGCCGGCGTTCGCCACCGACAAACCCTCCCGCTCAGCGATCTGTGCCAGCGTCAACGACGGCTCATCGCCTTCCGCGCGCGCCAATTGAACCAGGCACCGCAACCCATATTCTTCTTGAGCTGATATCTTCACTTCTACTCGGATTTCCTTAAGATTCGTGCCGATTATAGCATTCCTTACTTTTTCGTCAAGTATAGACGAGGCGTGAACCATGGCTCAATTGCCAGGAAGATTGTTATGGGTACCGTTCGGGTGGATTTGAGTTATCATTCGCGGGGTCGAAACTATATGGAAAAGCTACCCAACGGCGTCAGGCGCGCCTATCGCGACCTCGCAGACCTTCCGAAGTACCAGCACTTTGTCCGCATTCCCGACCGCATTATTCAGTGCCTCGATTATTTTGGCATTGCCTGCGACCGGACAACTGCCGCAAAGCGCCTGCATGCCTACTATCTTTTCATTGGCGTCGTTGACGACGCAATCGATTCAGGCAGGATCGACGCGGGCAGATTGATTCTTGATTCTCTGCGCACGCTGGCACCTGTGTTCGGTGAAGCAACAAGACACTCGAGCGCCAGACTGATTACAGAAATCCTGAAGTTTCAGATTAGCGATGGGACTTATCCAATGATGTTGGATAAGCTGCAAGACCTTTATGGCGAAGTCGTCAGTGAACGAAGCGCGACCTCGATTGATTCATACATCAGATATCGAAGATCCGTTGGCGCCCTTACCGCCGAATTGTCTTACCTGCTGATTCGTCCTGATCTGAATGATGACAGTGAAAAGCTGTGCGATTTCATGAAGCAAGTTGGCGCCATAGGTTGTCTGGTTGATAGCCTCATCGATCTAAGTGCTGACCGTCGACTTGGTCTACTTGGATTCAAGCCCGGACTGAAGGATTACACAAAACTAGTCGCCTGCATTCTGCGCGACGGGCTGCGATTGTCACTTAAGCATCTCGGACTATTCGGATTATTCCTGCGGGCCATCGTCGACAACGTGCGCGATCGATTCCGTGCGGATCGCAACGTCCTGCACGGTTCGTTTGTTTCCGACAGAAAGGACGAGGCCGCCAGTGTGGCCTAAACTTTCCGGCAAATTCTGGGTGGGTTACGGCGCGGCAGTTTTGGGCATCACGACCGCGACGGGTTTGCTAAAGCTGTTCGGTCCTCATGTCAATCCAACGACAACAGCGCTCGGATTTCTTTTGGTCGTTCTCTTCGTGGCTACTGCCTGGGGCTCGCGCCCGGCAGTGTTTGCTTCGCTCTTGGGAGTCGCCTGCTTCAATTTCTTTTTTCTGCCCCCATTCGGCACCTTCGCGATTCGCAATCCAGATAACTGGGTTGCATTCTTTGCTTTCTTGATCACGGCGTTTACTGCCGGGCAGCTTTCCGCGCGCGCCAAGCGACGAGCCGAAGAAGCCGAGTCCGCCAAACAGGAGATCGAGCGGCTCTATTATCAACTCCAGGACACCTTTGAACGTTCCAGTCAGGCCAAAGCGCTCAAGCAAAGCGAACGGTTGAAGTCGGCGCTCCTTGATGCGGTTACTCATGATTTGCGCACACCGCTCACCTCAATCAAGGCCTCTGTGACGACGTTGCTCTCAGAGTTGTACGCCGTTGAGCGGAACGAATCCGGGGCGCTGCTCGGCAACGACGGCCGCAAAGAATTGCTGCAAATTATTGACGAGGAGGCTGATCGTCTTGATCGATTCATCGAAGGCCTGACGAAACTGGCGCGCATCGATGCTGGTGAGATGTATCTACGCCGGCAGTTGTGCTCGATCGATGAAATCATTACCGCGGCGCTCAAGCGTGCAGAACCGCGCACGCGCGGACATCAAATCGAAGTGTGGATTGAAGACGAATTGCCCCCGGTCAAAGTGGACGAGCCCGCTATTGCAGAAGTTATCTACACGCTCATCGACAATGCCGCAAAATATTCGCCGCCGCAGACCCCGATCCGAATTAGTGCGACTCCGAAAGATGACGGTACCATTTTACTGAGCGTCGAAGACCAGGGACCAGGGATTCGCGAAGACATGCGGGAGAGAGTATTCGAAAAGTTCTTCCGCGCCATGCGTGACGGCGACGTCGGCGATCGCAAGTCTGCCGGCACTGGCATGGGGCTGGCGATTGCGCACGGCATCGTTGCTGCGCACGGTGGCCGGCTTTGGATCGAAGACGCGGCCGACCATCGCGGCTCGAAGTTCGTGGTCGCCTTGCCCACGGGAGACGATAGAACCGAGACGATTCATCGTCCGGACTGATGTGGCACGCGCATCTTGCGCGTGATTCACGGGCGCGACGCCCGTGCCACGGAGGTTTAGTTAGCTCATGGAAGCAAAACAGCGCATTCTGGTGGTTGACGACGAGCCGCAACTCACGCGCGTCCTGCGCCGCAGCTTGATGGCCAAAGGTTATGATGTGCGCATCGCCGGCGACGGTGAATTCGCGCTGCAGACTTTTCGCGACTGGCCCCCGGCCCTGGTGATCACGGATCTGGCAATGCCGAATATGAGCGGGCTCGAGTTATGCCGCCGGCTGCGCGCGATTTCGGAAGTTCCGATCATTGTCCTTTCAGTCAGGGGCGAAGAAGCGACCAAAGTCGAGGCGCTCGACGCTGGCGCCGACGACTACATCACCAAGCCGTTCGGCATGGACGAGTTGCTCGCGCGGATTCGCGCCACGCTGCGCCGAAGACCCGCCGCCGATTCCCAATCGCAGATTCTGGAAGTTAGCGACTTTCGCATCGATCTGGAGGCGCATACCGCCACCCAGGGTGGCAAGGATGTGCACCTAACTCCCAAGGAATTCGATCTGATGGTCCACTTCATACGCAATGCGGGCAAAGTCCTCACGCACCGCGCGCTGTTGGGCGCGGTTTGGGGCGGCGACTACACTGAACAGCCCGAATACCTGCGCGTCTTCATTGGACAGCTAAGAAAGAAGATCGAGCCTGATCCTTCCACGCCCCGCTACATTCTCACCGAACCATGGATTGGTTATCGCTTTAATTCGGGCGAGTAACGCAAGTCTGTTAACCTGCGACGATCGCAAATAACCAATTTGCGACACCCGGCTTTACGAACTCTTTATAAACCTCTTACTCCATCCTTACGCCTTCCCTTCTAAGATCATCCCTGGCCGTTTCAGTCGGCTGAAGAACCGTGAATGCGCAACTTCAAAATTCCTTGCCTGAGAGTTCACCGGCAGAAACTCGTCCCATCGAATTGGTGACCGAAAACGGTTTCGCCATCTCGCGTCTGTGGGAGATCAATCGAGTGCCGCCGCCGTCGAACGGAAACTACGCATTCAACGTCCGCGACCCGCAGAGTATGGAGCGGGTAGTAGCTGTCGAGATCGCCGATGACGCGGTCGTACAGATTGAACTGCAGACCAGGTTACGCATTCTGCTTTCCAGCTCTTTCTGGATTTGCTGCGCCGAGCGTCATCTGGCGACTTACGTTTACGAAAACGATGACTACCCTCCCGGCGACAGGCTCCGGGTCGAACAGGTAGATGCTGAGGAATGCATTGAGGCTATTCGATGGGGACGACCTCAATAAAGACGAGATGGAAAAATTTGACGAGGGACACCAATCAAAGAGTGGCACGGGCGTCTCGCCCTTGAATCACGCGCAAGATGCGCGTGCCACGATTTAGGAGGGAAAGCACGTTGGCGACAACGCTTAAGCGCCTACTGGTAGGCAGGGCGAAGAAAACAGATCAGGCTATCCATGAACGTCTAACGAAAAAGACGGGCCTGGCGGTTTTCGCTTCCGACGCGCTCTCTTCCACAGCTTACGCCTCCGAAGAAATCCTGCTGGTGCTCGCCGTAGCCTACGCCGCCGGTCAGGCTAATTCTTTTAACTACGTGGTGCCGATCACTCTGGTCATCGCCGTCGTGCTGACGATTGTGGCGATCAGCTACCGCCAGACTATCCACGCATATTCTTCGGGCGGCGGCGCCTACATCGTCGCGAAGGAAAACCTGGGGACCACGCCAGGGTTGGTCGCGGCAGCGGCGCTTCTGGTTGACTATATTCTTACAGTTTCCGTTTCCATTTCGGCCGGCGTGGCCGCGATCACATCAGCCGCGCAGGGCACGAGTTGGGCATGGCTTGATCACCACAAGGTCTTTTTGTGTCTCGTTCTAATTGCCTTCATTGCCGTCGCCAACCTCCGGGGCGTGCGCGAGTCGGGCGCCATCTTTGCCGCGCCGACCTACGCCTTCGTCGTCAGCTTTCTGTTCATGATCGGTTACGGCATCCTTCATTATTTTCTTTATCCCGGCGCTGTCGCGCCCGCTGCCACTGAGAGCCTGAAGTTGGCCGAGGGTTATCACCTCCAGCCGCTTACTTTATTTCTCCTGCTCGGCGCCTTCTCGAATGGGTGCGTTGCCCTAACTGGTATCGAAGCGATCTCGAACGGCATTCCTGCGTTCAAGCAGCCGGAATCGCGCAACGCCGCGACGACGCTCACCTGGATGGCGGTGCTTCTGACGACGATGTTTATTGGGACGAGTGTGATGGCCTACTTCTATCACGTGCACCCGCATGAGAACGAGACCGTTATCTCGCAGTTCGCGCGCATCATCTTCACCGGGCCGATGGGTTGGTTTTATTATGTGATTCAGGGCACGACCGCTCTGATTCTGATTCTTGCGGCGAATACTTCATTCGCCGATTTTCCGCGCCTCGCCAGCCTTCTGGCGCGCGACCGGTTCATGCCCAGGCAGTTTGCCACGCGCGGCGACAAACTCGTTTTTTCCAATGGCATCATCATCCTGGCCGTCTTCTCGGGCTTACTGGTCACCGCCTTTGGTGGCGACACCAGCCGGCTGATTCCGCTCTATGCCGTCGGCGTGTTCCTCTCGTTCACGCTTTCGCAGGCCGGCATGGTGCGACACTGGCTCAGGGCGGGCCGCACGCTAAAGAGTGCGAGGGAAACACCGGACGAAGGAGGTTCCGGCTCAGTAGGAGGCGAGAACAGCGCCGGCGTCGGGTCGCAGAACAACCACGCCTTAAATCAGACTGATCGGGCAGACGAACTAAAGCAGGCCGCGCACTGGAAAAAATCAATAGTCGTCAACGGCCTGGGCGCCATTGCCACTTTCATCGTTCTGGTCGTTCTGGTCATCACCAAATTCATTCATGGCGCGTGGATCGTGGTCGTACTTATCCCCTTCCTGGTGGCAGTGTTCCGAGCGGTCCACCGTCATTATCTGGACGTGGCGAAGCAATTGACGACCGAAGGACTTGAAGTATTGCGGCCGATTAGACATGAGGTAATCGTGCCGATTTCGGGTATCCATCGGGGCGTCCTGAAGGCGCTCGAGTACGCGAAGGCGATCGCGCCCGAACATGTGACGGCCGTTTACATCAATCTCGATTACGAAGCGACGCAGAAACTGCGCGCGAAGTGGAGCGAATGGGGCGAGGGCGTGGAGTTAGTAGTAATCGCTTCACCATACCGTTCGCTGGTAGGTCCACTGATCCGTTACGTTGATCGAAGGATGAAGCAACACAAAGACCAGATGGTCACTGTGGTTCTGCCGGAATTCGTGCCCGCGAAGTGGTGGCATCACCTGCTCCACAACCAGAGCTCGCTGATGCTGAAAGGCGCATTGCTCTTCAAACCTGACGTGATCGTCACCAGCGTGCCGTATCATCTGAAGAGTGAGAACAAAAACGGGAAAGGCGGAAAGGAGACCTAGCAACTCACAACAAATCCCTGCCTACGCTGAGCGCGTGGCGTAGCCAGTTCCAGAGTGGCAGGAAATCGATTGATAACAGTTGCTTGCGGGAGAGAAGTGAAGCGATAAGTTGATTTGAAGCGTGGCCTAGGGTGTGGCCGGTAAGCTTCCCTTTCTCCGTAGCTTTTGATCAAGATAGCGCTCAGAGGAATCTCGACATATAGATACCACTCGCCGTAAATAACGACTGAACTCGGTGTCACTGGTGATCCCGCTTCTCCAAAGAAACTCGCGCTCGGCAAGTTCTCTTTGGATAAGCCGAATTGGGTGATCCTTTTCCACTTCGACAGTCTTCAAAAACTGATCAATATAGTCTGCCAGTCTAGAATACCTCTCGCCAATCAATATTTCGTCTAGATTTTCATTAATGTCACTTCGCCAGAATACGAAAATCGATTGAATCAGATTCTTAATACCTACCGCTCCAGCAGATGACAAAGCAGCAACGACGCCAGAAGGCATCCCGCCAGGAAACACCCAAAAATCCGCAGAATAGCCGATTACATAAGAGATCAGCGCAAGCCCAAGATCTCCCCTATCGGTCAATTTAGAAATCAATTCGCTAGGATCCACCGCTGGGTTCACCTCTCACACGCCTTGCTTCTCGGCCGACTATCTCAATTACGGCGTTCCACCCTCCAACAGCATTGATTTGATCCAAGGACTGCTGATTAAGAGCGGACCTGCTTAGTAGCTGCAACAAGGCAATGACCAAGAAGAACAAAATGAGTCCTACAAAGAACCCGACGAGAAATCCTACCGTTGGCGAAATGGAAGTATGGACAGAATCGGCAATCGAGAGCCCTATAAGCCCCGTAAGAACCGAAAGCGATACTATAGAAGCTGAGGAATCATAAGATCTCATGTTGTAATTCTACGCCCCTCTCCCAGTTTTCCCAAAGCCTTTAATTGGGCAGTTATTTTCTTCTCAGGAATCTGTGGGACTAGTCTTCCGGTGCCGTCTTCGTCCCAAGACTACGAATGATTCGCTCGCGGAAACGCCGCGCGTCGGCTTTGATCGTTTCTTCGTTCAGGGTCAGGAGTCTGCGGTCGCGCATGATGACGCGGCCTTCGACGATCACGGTGCGCACGTCCGCGGCCTTGGTCGCATAAACCAGGTCAGAATAGATATTGTAGTACGGAGTCTGGTTGAGATCGTCCAGATCTACGACGACCAAATCGGCGCGCTTCCCTTTCTCAATCGAACCGATTTCTTTTTCGAGATGCAGGGCGCGCGCGCCGCGCAGCGTGGCCATCTCGAAAGCTTCTTCAGCAGAAACAACCTTCGGATCCTTGCTGATCAGTTTGTGCAGTTTCGCGGCGGTGTCCATCTCTTCCCACAGACTCAAATCATTGTTCGAAGCCGCACCGTCAGTGCCCAGGCCCACAGGCATGTCTTCTTTCAACATCTCCGGCACCGGCGCCACGCCGGAAGCCAGCTTCATGTTCGACTGAGGATTGTGGACGATCCCGACCCCCAGTTTCTTCAGCAGACCCAGTTCTTCTTCGCTGGGCCAGACCACGTGCGCGGCAATTACGCGATTGTTGAGAAAGCCAATGCGGTTAAGATAATCGATGGGACTCGCGCCTTTGTCTCTAATACTGTCGTCTACTTCTCGTTTGGTCTCAGAGATATGAATAACTATTGGGGCGCCGGTGCGATCCGAGAATGCGCGCACGGCTTTCAAGTGGTCTTCTGAAACTGTGTACGGCGCGTGCGGCGCAATCGCCGGAATAATTAGCGCATTGCCTTTCCAGTGCCTGACGAATTCTTCGACATAGGCCATCGCTTGCTCGTTCGTCTTGTTATCGGCGACCGCAAAATCGATCACGGTCTCGCCCAGGACACCGCGCATGCCGGCTTTGAAAGTTTCGTCGGCGATCGCGTCTTCAAAGTAATACATGTCACAGTAGGTCGTGGTGCCGCCGCGGATCATCTCAGCCAGCCCGAGACGCGTGCCGACGCGCACGAATTCTTCGGTGACGTTCTTGGCTTCGGCGGGGAAGATGTACTTGGTCAGCCACTCCTGCAAATCCAGATCGTCGGCCAGTCCACGAAACAGCGTCATGGGAACGTGTGTATGGCCGTTAACGAGACCGGGGATGACAACTTTTCCGGTGGCATTAACGATCTCGCGCGCCGCAAACTGACGGTCGATGGCGGCCGTTTTATCAACGGCCACGATCCGCCCGCCCTTAATCGCGACGCCGCCGTTTTCGATTACCCGGCGAGCGCCGTCCATCGTTACCACCGTCCCGCCGCGCACAATTAGATCCACGACAGTCTTCCTTTTCTGCGCCATCAAGGTAGTTGAAAGGACGCTGGAAATAAGCAGCGAAGCAAAAAGAAATCTTCGAAGTTCAAATTGTTGCATCGATATTGGTCCTGGCAGTGATGAAGCTATTGCGGCTTCGCCGCAGCACAGTGCGGTAAGGCTTTGCCTTACCGTGGGGTTCCATTCACCTTGCTGGAGGCTACGCCTCCAATTGAGGCCACGGCGTTCCAGTTTCAAGCGCGCCCGGAAAGGCGAAGTCTTTCCGCAGTGTGCGGCGGCAAAGCCGCACCCAAACGCTACTTCTGCCCGGTGGCCTCTTTCAAGAATCTGGCATCGAATGCTCGCGGCAATAGATCGCCTATGTGCACCTCTTCTTGCTGGCCGCGCAAATTCGCCAGCACAATCGTCGCGTGCTTGGCGAACTCCCAGATGATTTGCCGGCAAGTCCCACACGGCGGCGTTAAAGTCTCAGTGTCGGCGACGACCACCAGACTGGTAAAGTCTCGCTCGCCTTCCGACAGGGCCTTCCAGATCGCCACGCGTTCCGCGCAGACCGTCAGGCCATAGCTGGCGCTCTCGATATTGCACCCGGTGAATAACTTACCGGCTTTCGTTTGCAGCGCGGCGCCCACCTTGAAGTTTGAAAATGGGGCCACGGACCGCAGGCGCGCGGCTTTGGCTGTTTCAATTAACTGATCTTCTGCTTCGTTCAATTCTGGCCTCCAACTGAATGTAAAGCACTGGCCAGCTTCTCGCGAATCTTTCCGCTGATTAGATCAATGCTCACAAGATTATGCCCCCCCTCGGGAATGATAACGTCGGCATACCGCTTTGACGGCTCGACAAATTGATTGTGCATCGGGCGCACGGTATTTATGTATTGTTCAATCACTGAATCCAGCGTGCGGCCACGCTCGGCGATGTCGCGTTTTAAGCGACGTATGAAACGAATGTCATCCGGCGTGTCGACAAAAACCTTGATGTCCATCTGCTCGAGCAAACGCGGCTCGGCAAAAATCAGAATGCCTTCGACGATCACGATTCGCTTCGCTTCAATCGGAGTAGTGTCAGGCAGGCGCGTGTGCGTGCGGAAATCGTAGATTGGCAGCTCAACCGGCTCGCCCGCGTTCAGTCTCTTCAAATGATTGATCAGCAGTTCGTTATCGACCGCGTCGGGATGATCGAAGTTGGCCGCGTTGCGATAGTCCAGCGGCATGTCTTTCAGATTGCGATAGTAAAGATCCTGCTGAATGAAGACGACTTCGTCGGCGCTGACTGATTGCAGAATGCGATTAGCGATTGTCGTCTTGCCTGAGCCGGTACCGCCGCAGATGCCTATGATCATAGTTAATGGTTAGTGTCGGTTCTCTAAAGTTCCATTTCAAGTCGTGACCTGGCCGCAGAGCGGCCAAATGTCTATAGCTCCGGCCCCCGGAAATAACTCTTTAGCTCCGGCGGAGCGCAATAGCCTTTTGCAACACAGTGTTTCGGTCCTCTGGAGCTTGAGCGGTCGTTGGGTTCTTGGTTCTATAGACATTTGGTTCCTCCGGGACCGAGAACCACCAACCACTGACTAGTCAAGCGAATCTGCCGACGACTCGATTTAAGAGTGTCGTAAAGTCTCCGCGGACGCGCTCGCCGATCGCCATTACCTGGCTGTGATCGATGGGCTTGTCTGAGACGCCGGCCGCCAGATTTGTAATGCAGGAAATCCCCACCACCTGCATGTCCATGTGCCGCGCGACAATCGCTTCGGGAACGGTGCTCATGCCGACCACGTCGGCGCCGAGCGTGCGGATCATGTGGATCTCAGCGGGTGTTTCATAGCTTGGCCCGGAAAGCGCGGCGTAAATTCCACGCCGCACTTCGAGTCCCATCGCTTTCGCTTCGTCGATCACGATGTCCTGCAACCGGCGCGCGTACACTGAAGTCAAATCGGGAAAGCGCGGCCCAAAGCGTTCGTCATTTTCTCCCCGTAAAGGATTATCGCCGAGCAAGTTCAGGTGATCACTGATCACCATCAAAGACCCGGGGGTGAATTCTATTTTCAGCGTCCCCGCAGCATTGGTCAGCACTACCGTGCGCACGCCGAGCAGCTTCAGCACGCGAATCGGAAACGTCACTTCTTCAAGTGAATATCCTTCATAAAAATGAAACCGGCCCTGCATGGCCGCTACGGTCACCTCGCCGGCCTTACCGATCACCAAACGCCCGGCGTGGCCCTGGACGGTGGCGCGCGCAAAGCCGGGAATCTCGTCATAACGAATCTCAGTGGCGTCAATAAGATCTTCAGCGAAGGCGCCCAGTCCGCTACCCAGGACGATCGCCACGGGCACGTCAACATCCGTGCGCGTGCGAATCAGACGCGCGGCTTCCTGAGCGCGCTCGTAAAGCGTCGAAGTATTCGGTAGGGATGGCATTTGGATTTTCGCTGAAGACATTACAACACTAAAGCTCGCTGGATGTCATGCGAGGCAAGCTGAAAATGTCCGACGAACTTCAGTTTGTCGTCAGTTCTACAATGAGCCGGTCGCGACTCATCGACAAACTGAAGTTCGTCGGACATCCTGCTACCTTTCTTTTTGATAAGGAGTGCCGAGGGCGCGTGGTGCACGTGAATGGCCGATGAAGCCTGCCAGTACAACGATCGTCACGATGTAAGGAATCATCTGGATGAATTGGACTGGAATCTCCAGATTCTGAATTCCGCGGGTGTTCGCATAGATGACCCGCGAAACGATCGCGCAAACAGCGGCGGCACTTGCCAGCTCGGCAATGCGATTTCGGTTCAGGAACGAGAGTTGATGCGCGATGAACCAAAAGACCAGGAAGATCAGCACCACCATCGCGATCCGGAAAGAGAGAATCGAGACCGGCACGCCCTGCAACTGAATCGTCAGCGCGTCCGCCAACCCAAACAGCAGACACGCGAGCATCGTCTGCACCGGCCGCCACTTGCCAAAGATCAGCGCCGCCAGGGCGATGAATCCACGCCCGGCGGCCATGTTGCGCGTAAACAGAGACGATTGCCCGATGGAGAGATAGGCGCCACCGATTCCAGCCAGGGCGCCCGACAACACTACACCGACATAGCGAATTCGATTTACGCCTACTCCCGCGGCATCGGCCGCTTCGGGGTTCTCGCCCACCGCTCGCAGACGCAATCCAAAGGGCGTGCGATACAAAACATATCTGGTAACCAGGACCAGTATCAGAGCGAGTAACGACATCACTGACACTTCAGTAAGGATTCGCCACTGCGGCATGAAGCCGGGCAAAAGTCCGGAGATCGTCGGCAGCAGATTCTCTTTCGGAATTTGCGGCGTCGATCCGGAAGAGAGGAAGAGCGCGCCGCTGAGCACCGCCGGCAAACCAATGAACAGGATGTTGATGCCCGTGCCTGTGACCACCTGATCGGCCTTGAAGCGAATGCAGGCCAGCGCCAAAATATAAGCGACAAACGCGCCGGCCAGCATCGCCGCGCCCAGTCCCACCCAGGGACTATGAGCGTAGTAAGTTACCGAAGCCGCCGTGAAGGCGCCCGCCAGTAACAGGCCCTCGAGAGCAATATTGATGACACCCGATCTTTCAGAATACAACCCACCCAGCGCCGCCAATACCAGCGGAGTGGCCAAACGGATGGTTGAAAATACGAGAGCTAGGGTAAGAATCTGGCGCATTGTTGGGGTCAGGCTTTCGCCTTACTCAACTTCTTCAAACTTCCGAATATTGCATCGGGCCGCAGGGCCACGAGAATGATCACAATGCCTTGCAACATGTCGACGATATCTTTCGAAACATGGATCGTGTAAGCGTCGACGAAGATTCCGCCGCGCAGCAAAATGGCAAACAGGATCGCTGCCAGGAAGACGCCCACTGGATGGTTGCGGCCCAGCAGCGCCACGGCGATTCCTACAAATCCATAGTTCGCTGAGAAACCATCATAATAACGATAACGATAGCCGAGCACTTCGTTGATGCCGACCATGCCGGCTAATCCTCCCGAAATCGCCATCGCCAAAATGATCTGCTTACGAATTGAAATACCGCCGTACTCGGCGGCGCTGGGATTGGCGCCGGTCGCGCGAATCTCATAGCCCCACTTCGTCTTCCACAGCAGCACGTAAACGAAAACGCACGCTAAGATCGCCAGCACAAACGCGATATTCAGCGGGATGCGTTCAGGCAAACCCGGAATAAATTTTCCCAAACGCGCAATGTGTGCGCCCGGACCAATAGGGACCGTCTCGAGGATCGGATCGCCGGGAGTCTTGTAATGATACTGGGTAAGGTAACTGACCAGCGCGACCGCGACGAAGTTGAGCATGATCGTGTTGATGACTTCATGCGATCCAAAACGCGCCTTCAGTAGTCCAGGGATGCCACCCCAAATCGCCCCGCCCAAAATCGCGGCCAGACAACATGCCGGCAACAGAATCCATCCCGATGCACCCGCGAACTTTATTCCAATCCAGGCAGCGGCAAACGCGCCGATGTAGAGTTGGCCTTCCGCGCCGATGTTCAGCAGACCGCAACGAAACGCGACCGCTACCGCAAGCCCGGTGAAGATTAGCGGCGTCGCATAAAACAACGTGTAGCCAATTCCGTCCGGCCAGGAGAAGGCACTGCCAATCAACAAGCGATAAGTCTGGATCGGACTGTCACCGATCAACAGCACCACGATGCCGCCAATGACAAAGGCGGCCAGCACGGCGATCAGTGGATACAGGATTTCGCGTAACAGTTTCATCTTTTTCTTCTCTCCGTGTTCTCAGTGTCTCCGTGGTGAATTAAGATTTAGTAAACCACGGAGACACGGAGAACACGGAGGCAAAATCAGAAAATCATCGATGTCCTCCGGTCATCATCAATCCAATCTCTTCGCTACTGGTAACCTTCGGATCGACCTCGCCCACGATCTTACCGTTATGAATCACCAGCAGCCGATCCGATAACGCGGTTACTTCTTCCAGCTCTGCCGATACGAGTAAGACGGCACACCCGGCATCGCGCATCTCGACAATCTTGCGGTGAATGAATTCGATCGCGCCGATGTCAACGCCGCGAGTAGGCTGAGAAACCAGCAGAAACTTTGGTGGCAGCTCGAATTCCCTGCCGATGATCAACTTCTGTTGATTCCCCCCCGAAAGCGCCCGCGCCGGCAGCATCGGATTCGGCGGCCGCACATCAAAGTCGCGAATCACTTGTTCAGTGCGGCGCTGAATTCCTTTTTGATCCAGGAACACTGATCCAACTCCCGTCACCGCCGGCTTGCGATAATGAACACCGAGGATCGTGTTCTCAGCCAGACTGAAATCCAAAAGCAGTCCGCGCCGGTGTCGGTCTTCGGGAACGTGTGCGATGCCGAGTTCCTTTCGGGCGCGCGCGTCCAGCCGCGTGATGTCCCGGCCTTCGAAAGCAATCGATCCGGAAACGTACGAACCCGGAATCAGTCCCGCCAGGGCTTCGATTAACTCAGTCTGGCCGTTGCCTTCGACGCCGGCGATGCCGACAATCTCGCCCGCGCGCACTTCGAAAGAAACTTTATCGACGCGTTTCGTGCCATCGCGTCCGGCGATCGAAAACTCGCGCAACGAAATCAGCGCGGCACCCGGTTTGGCATCGGGCTTTTCGACGCGCAGTAAGACTTCGCGACCGACCATCATCTTTGCCAGCTCAGCCGCATTGGTGGCGCTGGTTTTCACCTCACCAACCACGCGGCCATCGCGCATGACCGTAACGTTGTCTGAAATCGCCAGCACTTCGGAGAGCTTGTGGGTAATGATCACGATCGTCTTGCCCTGCTCGCGCATGCCCCGGAGGATGGCGAAAAACTCTTCGACTTCCTGTGGTGTCAGCACGGCGGTCGGCTCATCCAGAATCAGCAACTGTGCCCGGCGATAAAGGGCTTTCAGTAGCTCGACCCTTTGTTGCTGTCCGACCGAAAGATGTTCGATAGTTGCATTTGGATCGACCGACAACTTGAACTCATCAGATACTTTGCGAATTTCATCAGCTGCCTTTCGCAGATCCAATGAAGTCGCGCTGCCGGGCTCGGCGCCCAGGACTATGTTCTCAGCCACAGTCATCGGTTCAACCAGCATGAAGTGTTGATGGACCATGCCGATGCCGAGCGCGATGGCGTCGTGGGGCGTACGAATCTCGCGCACCTGGCCGTCGACAATGATCTCGCCGCTGTCAGCCGTGTAAAAGCCGTAAGCGATGCGCATCGCGGTTGACTTACCCGCGCCATTCTCACCGACGATGGCATGGATCGTGCCGGGCTCGACCTTGAAACTGACGCGGTCGTTGGCGAGCACGGCACCGAAGGTCTTAGTGATGTTTCGTAGTTCGAGCATCGTGAATCTGTACTTTGTGCTTTGTACTTAGTGCTTTGGCCGCTTTACTAACTTGCCTTAACTCTTTGGTCAACCGAGCGAAGATAAGCGTTCAGCTTGGGTGATAACTCCTCAATCAATAACCTTAACTTCCGAACGTCAGCTTGCGATAAGAGCCGCCTGATATAGGCTCGTCGTAACCAGTGAATAGTCTCGTATAAAGAGCCGCGTGCCATCCTAACGAACCGCCGATTATCGACCAGGCTCCCTCGCCCGCTACCTTCGGCGATGTTCGCACCAACTCCATCAGCCGAGCGAACAATCTGCTTGCCGACTGTGTCCTTGGCAAACGAGTTCCAATCTAAGACTACTTTCCAGATCCCATCCGCTAATTTTTCTGACAATTGGTAGACCTGTAACTTTTCAAAATTCGTTCTTTCCATGGGAGAGTCCCTTTCAGTTGAGAGAGCATCCCTAGCAGGACATCAAAGTACCAAGCTCAAAGCACAAAGCTCCTTTAGTTAGCCATTGCATCCGTAACTTTGATCTGCCCCGCGATGATCTTCTTCTTGGCTTCTTCCGCTGCCTGGATTGCTTCGGGCGAGACGAGGTCCTTGTTGTACTGATCAATCACATACCCAACGCCGTCGCTTTCCAGTCCAAACACATGAAAGCCGGCCTGGAACTTTCGCTCTGTTACCAGCTTCACGATGTCATAGACCGCGTTGTCGACTCGCTTCACCATGCTCGTCAAAACAAAACCCGGCTTGACCATGTTCTGGTTCGAGTCCACGCCGATCACAAAGTGTGTCGCGCGGCCATTCACCTTTCCCGATTGTTCGACCGCGTCGAACGCTCCCAAACCGGAATTGCCGGCCGCGGTGAAGATGACGTCCGCGCCTTTGCCGATCTGAGCGAGCGATAGTTCCTTGCCTTTGCCGGGATTATTCCAGGCCGCATCGGTCACGCCCACATAGTTCTGGACAATTTGGATGTTGGGATTGACTGACTTCGCGCCTTCTTCATAACCTTTTTCAAAGCGATGAATCAGCGGAATGTCCATGCCGCCGACAAAACCCAGCACGTTTGTTTTCGTGGTCTTGGCTGCGATGATGCCGGCCAGATAAGAACCTTCGTGCTCTTTGAAAACCAGCGAGGCCACGTTTGATTTCGGCGTCTTGCCGTCGTCCTCAAAAATCACGCCGTCAATGATGGCGAAATGGATGTTCGGATAATCTTTCGCAACGCTCTGCATAATGGGACCCTGGGCAAAACCCACGCCGATGATCAGGTCATAGCCGCGCTCGGCAAATGCGCGCATGGCCGGCTCGATCGAAGTCGGATTACCGGGTTCGACATCACGGAGCACGATATCCAGCGCCGGCTTGCCACAGCTTGTCTTGCCGTCCGGCAAGGTCCCCGATTCGGCGCATTTCACGCCGGCCCACGCCGCCGCATTGAAAGAGCGATCGTCTTTGCCGCCAATGTCAAAGACAATGCCCACATGGATTTTCGATTTGTCGTCCGCGCTATAGCTCGCGCGATTACACGCCGGGCCGATGAAGACCAGAGAAGAGAGCAACAACAAGGTCAGCAAAACTTTGTATTTCATGGTTACTTCCTTTTGGAGTGCGGCGACTAGTCGCCGCTTTTGAAAGTGCTGACAAGTCAGCGCACTCCAAATTTCATCTGTCTATGACTTCCTTGATGAGTGCAGGCAGTTCATCCGGTGGCGCGTCACCTATTTCGTAAGCCGCCCTGATTCGCGCAGCCGCCCGTTGGCCGTCTTCTGAACTCTCACAATAGACCGTGCCGATTTGATCGCCGGCACGAAGCTCGTCGCCGATCTTGACCTCGGCCAAAAAGCCGACTGCCGGATCGATTTGATCTTCCATGCGCACGCGGCCGCCGCCTGCCTCGGCTATCGCATGGCCGATCTCTTCAGTTTCAACTTTAACGACAAATCCTGAGCGCGGCGATTCTACCTTAAACGCTTTCTCTGTCAACGGTAGAATGCCGGACGGATCGTCGCACACGCGGGGGTCGCCGCCCTGGGCCTCCACGTTGCTGCGAAAGCATTCGAGCGCCGCGCCCGATCGATGCAGGTCCTCAACTCGCGCACGGGCCGATTCAACTGAGGCTTCGAGACCCGCCAAGACAACCATGCGCGCCGCCAATTCGATTGACAGCTCAAGAACCGGGCGGGCTCCTTCCTGAATTTCGCCACGCAGCAATTCGATGCATTCCCGGACCTCGACCGAGTTTCCCACGGCGCGGCCAAGCGGTTGATTCATGTCCGTAATCAGGGCTTGCGATCGCACGCCCAGCGAATTGCCAGTCGTCACCAGCGCGCTGGCCAGGGCGCGGGCGCGATCGGGCTCGCGCATGAAGGCGCCTGATCCGGTCTTGACGTCGATCACCATCGCGTCCAACCCGGCCGCGCCTTTCTTTGAGATGATCGAAGCGACAATCAAAGGAATTGCTTCGACGGTCGCGGTCGCGTCCCTTAGCGCGTAAAGCTTTTTGTCAGCCGGAGCAATCTCAGCCGTCTGACCGTTCATCGCAAAACCCGCCCTGTCCAAAACGGTACGAAACTCTTTCAGCGAAAGATCGACGCGATATCCGGGAATAGACTCCAACTTGTCGAGAGTGCCGCCGGTATGACCCAACCCGCGCCCCGAGATCATCGGCACACACACGCCCGCGGCCGCCGCGAATGGAGCGATCAAAAGTGAAGTCTTATCACCGACGCCGCCGGTTGAATGTTTGTCGGCTTTGGGTTTCGGAATGTCTGAGAAGTCGAGGATCTCGCCGGAGTGAAGCATCGCCTCGGTCAAAGCGGCCTGCTCGGTGTCGTTCATTCCCTTGAGAAAGATCGCCATTAACAAAGCCGTGCTTTGATAGTCGGCGATTGAGCCACTGGTTACACCTTTAACAAAGAATTCGATTTCGTCGCGCGACAATTCTGCGCCGTCACGTTTTTTGCGAATGATATCCTGGGGTCTCAAATTTGAGTTCTCTGCCCGATTTGCGAAAGGTCGTATTGTTAGCCCCGTAGGGGCCGAATGTTTATAGCTCTCAAGGTTATAAAGAATTCAGTAAGTTCCTTAAGGAGCGTAATGTGGTTTTCGTGGCAAACAATTCTCGGTAGTACATTGCGCTCCTAAAGGAGCTTGGTGTTGTTGGGGCCACGGAGGCTATAAACATCTCGCTCCTATCGGAGCGAAACCCCAAAAACGTTCGCAACTCCGACCGGCGCAGCGAGCGCTTTGATCAACTCTGCTGCAACAACACCACCGCCTCTACGGTTACCGCTTCACCGCGCCCCACCGCATCCAGGCCTTCGCCGGTCTTAGCCTTAATGCTGACACAATCGCCGTCGACCTGCAGGGTCCGGGCGATTGTTTCGCGCATTGCCGCAATGTAGTCGCGCAGTTTTGGGCGCTCGAGCATGACCGTCGCATCGGCATTCACCAAATGATAGCCGCGCTCGCGTGCCAACCAAGAGACGCGAGCGAGCAATTGCAGACTGTCGGCATCCTTCCATTGCGGGTCGCTATCCGGAAAATGAGCACCGAGATCTCCCTCGCACAGGGCGCCGAGAATGGCATCCGCGATCGCATGCGACAAAGCATCCCCGTCAGAATGTCCGTCCGCGCCACGATCAGACTCGATTAGAACGCCGCCAAGAATTAGAGGGCGTCCCGCAACTAACCGATGTTTGTCGTGACCTGTGCCGATGCGAAACATACAAGGAGTACTTTGAACTTAGTGCTTTGAGCTTTGTACTTTGAACTTTGAACTAGATCCGACCGCGCCGAAGTCAGTCAAAGTACAAAGTTCAAAGCACAAAGCTCCTTAATAGAGCTTCACCCAAGATCAGATCTTCCTCACGCGTGATCTTGATATTCCGCGCGCTGCCTTCGACCGCGACGACTTCAATGCCGAGACGCTCAACCAACAAACAGTCGTCCGTCACTTCGACTCCTTCCGCCTCAACTTCGGCCAGTTGATCGTAGCCTCGCCGGAGAATATCGAGGCGAAAACATTGCGGTGTCAAAGCTCTTCGCAATTGCGAGCGAGTCAGAGTGCGAACCACCTGCCCGTCGCTGATCTCTTTGATTGTATCGGCAACGGGAGCAACCAAAATTGCCGCGCCACTTATGCGCGCGGCAGCGACGACCTGATCAATCTCTTCCGGGGTCACAAAGGGTCTAACACCATCGTGCACCGCGACGATCTCGGCTTCGCTGATCGTGGCCAGCCCCCGCTGCACCGATTGGGCCCGCGTCGCGCCGCCGACAACTACGCGCGAAAGCTTTTGCAGCCCAAACTGTTGCGCCAAAGACTGAAATCCCGCCGTTTCTTCGGCGGGCAAGACTGTTACGACTTCGTCGATCTCGCGGCAGCGCTCAAATTGTCTGAGCGTGTGAATGATTACTGGAATTCCATCCAGTTCGAGGAATTGCTTGGGCCGGTTGCCGCCCAGCCGAGTCCCTTTCCCGGCGGCCACAACTATCGCGACGTTCATTCGTTTATGATTCGGTATCGTTGATGCGCGTCATGGCAGGAGCAGTTTTCACTTCGCGCAAAGGCCGGCGGGCGCGCTCGCCGTTGCCGCCGCTATCGGCTTCTTCCCAAAGCCGCCCAAAGATCATTTTGCCGGCAGTAGTCTGCAAGACGCTGGTGACGGCGATGTCGGTATTCTTGCCGATCAAACGCCGCGCGTTGTCCACCACGACCATGGTGCCGTCATCGAGGTAGGCCACTCCCTGGTTGTATTCCTTGCCTTCTTTCAGGATAAAGACGCGCATCGCTTCGCCCGGCAGCACCACCGGCTTGAGAGCGTTGGCCAGTTCGTTGATGTTCAGCACGTTGACGCCGCGCAGTTGCGCGACCTTGTTCAAGTTGAAGTCGTTGGTGACAATGACCGCGTCGATCTGCTTACCCAACTCAATCAACTTCAGATCGACCTCGCGCACTGAAGGAAAATCGGTTTCGACAATCTGTATGTCGAGCGAACTGTTGTTCTGTAAACGATTGAGCATATCCAACCCGCGCCGGCCGCGCTGGCGCTTGGATGAATCCGGAGAGTCGGCCACCTGCTGCAGCTCGCGCAGGATGAACTGGGGAATGATCAGTGTTCCCGTCAGAAATCCGGTCTCAGCTACATCAGCGATGCGGCCGTCGATGATGACCGAGGTGTCGAGGATTTTGAGATCGCGGCGAGAGGCTTTGTCACTGAAGATGCCGCCCAGCGCTGAGAGGTCGAGATAATCTCCTTTGGCGGCTCCTACCATCAGTCCGATGTAGGCCATGAACACAATTAGCACGAGCGTCAGGAATGCCCTGGTTTCCGGCGGTACCGCCGTGGATTCCTGACTGGCAATAAGCGTCCCAATCAAGTAAGCGCCGATGATGCCCAGAATTGATCCGACGGCTGCACCGATCAGCGTCTTCAAGGATGCGCGCCTGATGCGCATCTCGAACAACACAATCGCCACTGCGATAATTGCGGCCGTCGCAGTCGAAAACAGGCGATGTCCCGGGATTGGATGCAGGACGTAACCGGCGACTATCAGGAAGGCGGCGAAAACGACCCGCAAGATAATGACATCGAAGCGCATATCAGCCGACATATTACCACGCCGGAAGCTACCCGTCATTATAACTTTGGCGTTGGTTAAGAGCTTGATTTCAACGACTTCGAGACGCCTTCAGTTTGTCCGCTTTCTTTTTCGCCGGCGCTTAAGTTCTTCAACTGAGATAAGACAAAAGGCGAGCCAGGCCAGGCCCTCGACGATCGCGGCCAGAACATCGCTCAGATAGTGTGCGCCAAGATAGATGCGACTAAAGCCAACGAGCAGGACGAGGAACGCGGCCGCGGCGATCGTCAGCACCCGCCACAGCCAGCGACGGGTACGCGACACAACCAGAGCGCACAACGTGCCATAGAAAACAGTTGCCATGACCGTGTGCCCGCTGGGAAAGCTGTAGGTTGTCAGGACCAGGAGTGGATTATCAAAATGGGGACGCTCGCGCACAAACATATGCTTCAACAATAAGTTGAGGAGCATGCCGCCAAACACGGCCAGCAATAGCGTCAGAACCCAAATGCGAAGTCTCTTAATCCATAGACAGGCAGACACGGCAAGCGCCATCACTGTCACACCTAACAGTGAATGAAGCTGCGTAATTAGCAGCAAGAACCTGGTCAGCGTATGAACGGAGTGGTGCTGCAACCAGGCGCTGAATCGAGCATCGACGACGGTCAAGGGGTCGTGCGTCACGACATCCTCGGCAATCGCACCGAACACCCAGACGGCTCCGATTAGAATGATGAGCACCAGATAGATGAGCCGAGATGGTTTCGACGAAAGCGGTGCCTTCATAGAGTCCTTAATGTATTAGATCGATGTTTCTTGAGAGTGGCACAGGCTTTGGAAGCTCTGATTAACTTGAAACTCTTAAAAGATCAACCAAAGCCGCGGAGAGGCAAAAGATCTGTAGCCCACGCCAGCCGTGGGTTCGGAGTATGGCCCACGAGATAGCGCGGAGCGGCGAAACTTGAATAACACTCAAACTCACGCCGTGGGCTACAGATTTTTTGCCGCTCCGCGGCTCGTTGCCGCCCTCCAAAAAAGAATGAAGTCCGTACCACAACTAGATATTTTCGGACAGCCGTATCCACCCATCACTTGTATGACGAAACTTCTCTTCGCCTGAAATAGCAAACGTCGAGCTCGCCGGCTGCCACGTCAGGCATTGGACTGTAATGTCGGGACGGTTGATTCGAATCACGTTGAACGAGTTCGCTTCTCCGCGCGCTCGGGTCGATGACGCAGTTCCTGCTTGGACGACGAGTGCTGAATGTCCGCGGATGTTGTAGCGCTTGGCGGTGTGGCCGGTGTGACTGACGTGTAAGTGTCCGGCGAGAAACAAATCAGCTCCGCAGTCAGCCAGTCCCGTCATCGCCATTTGAGCGCGCCCGACCAATTCGCGATCGCTGTACCCCTCCGGAAGATCAAAGGGATGATGCGTGACCACAGTCTTGACCAATTCCTCCCCTGTACTGCAAAGCTTCTCACGAACGCGGGCGAGCTGATCTTCGTTGATGCGCCCGCCTTTGACTGTCAAGGAGCGCGCCGTATTAACTCCCACGACAACTATCTCATCATCGATATGAACCGGCTGCAGGTCATCGGTAATGTACCGTTTGTATTTATCCAACGGCTGTAGAAAACGTGTAAACAGATTGTGAAGTGGAACATCGTGATTGCCGGGAACAACAATTTGCGGTTGCGGTAAAGCATCGAGAAAGGCGCGCGCCTCACGAAACTGGTGCGAGCGAGCGCGCTGGGTCAAGTCGCCTGAAACCGCCACCAGATCGGGATTGATCGCGGTCACGGCAGAAATCAAGGGCTTGATGAGTTGCTCGTCAACTCGCCCGAAATGCAAATCAGAAAGATGAACCAGGATGCGCATACGTTTATTTATCGTCATTGCGCGGCACGAGGACCTCCAGCGCGCCGGGAATCACACGGTAATGCAATGGTGTCTCCATCACGTCGACTTCCCCGTCAAATGCTACTCGCAAACGTTTGTGCCTCGTTTGGATTGTCACTTCGTTGGTGCACATCGCCAGGAAGTCTTTATCTTCGCGGAGACGTCCAAACAGCGCACGCAAGGCGAGTCTGACTAATCCCCATCTGCCCGTGCGATTAGTTATGTAGAGGCTTAACTGCCCTTTGTCCAAACATTCGCGCCCGCCAATATTAAGCCTCTCCATCAGATACTCGTTGTTGCCGATGAAAACAAACGGTGTCTTCCGGCGAAATTCCTTTCCGTCCGCGCTCAGGCGAACATCGAGAAAAGGATATCGTCGTAGCGCCGCCACTGCCGCCCAGACGAACGCCGGCCATTTTCCCGAACCGAGCCTCTGCTGTTTCTCACGTTCGCGAACGATGGTTGGATATAAACCCAGGCTCGAGTTGTTAAGAAAGATTCGTCCGTTGACCTCGCCCACGTCAACCTTGATGGTGCGGCCTGAGATAATCGTCTGCGCGGCCAATTCGAGGTCGGCCGGAATCTTCAAGTCTCTGGCGAAATGGTTGAGCGTGCCGAGCGGCAGCACACCTAGAATCTTGTTAACGCCTATCACATGCGAAGCGACCGTATTGATAGTGCCGTCACCGCCTCCGGCGACGATCACTGTCCACTCTTCACTAGCAGCTTGTTCTGCGAGTTGAGCCACTTCGTCGCCGCTGTCAGCCAGCAGGATGTCAGAATCAACTCCGGCCGCTGCAAAGATCTTCGTCAGAGTCTGGCGCGCCTCGTCTTTGTCGCTCACTCCTGAGTGAGCATTGATGATGACTTTGACGGATTTGGGCGGCATAACTTCGTAGTGTACAAGAACTGTGTTGCAACCGGAGGGCCCCAGTGCAGAGTTCAAGCTTTACCTTATCTTGTCCTGTCACACCCGGACTAAAGTTTGCACTCTAAACATAGGTTACCAGCTTCGCTGCTGGATTTTCGCGAGTCTTTGACGTAAATAAATAGACTAATGACAAAAAATCATTTCGATTTAGCTGCCATTGCGCACCGGGCAATGATCGACAACGGCTTTGTAGCGGACATACCGCAGTCGGTTCTGGACGAATTGCAGTCGCTTAAGACAAAACCGGATGCTCTGGATTCGTCGATGCAAGATTTGCGCTCGTTGGGATGGTCTTCGATAGATGATCGCAAGTCTCGGGATCTTGATCAGGTCGAGTATGCCGAAAAGTTGGCCAACGGCGACATCCGCGTGCTGGTTGGAATTGCGGATGTGGATGCGTTGGTGCGAAAGGGATCGGCCATTGACGAACACGCCGCGGCCAACTGCACCTCCGTTTATACGGGGGTGAAGATGTTTCCGATGCTGCCTGAGGAATTATCGACCGACCAAACTTCGTTGATCGAAGGCGCGGATCGTAGTTCAGTGATAACTGAAATGATTGTCGCGGCCGATGGCGCCGTGAAATCGACCGATGTGTTCCGCGCATTGCTGCACAATTACGCGAAGCTCTCGTACGAAGCCGTGGGTGCGTGGCTCGATGGCGAGAGCCCGATACCCCCGGAGATCGAGCGCGTACCTGGGATGGAGGCCCAGGTCCGTTTGCAGTTTGAAGCCGCACAGCATCTGCGCCAAATGCGAAGGGAACACGGCGCGCTGGAATTAGAAACGATCCAGGCTTCTCCCGTTGTCGACGACACCGGCAAGGTGATTGACCTTTCAGTGACGGAAAGAAACAGCGCGCGCGACCTGATTGAAAATTTCATGATTGCCGCCAACGTCGCCATGGCCCAGTTTCTGGAAGCGAAAGGTGTGTTCTCTTTGCGACGGGTGGTACGCACTCCGGAACGTTGGCCGCGCATAGTTGAGATTGCCGAGTCGCTGGGCGAACACCTTCCCGCCGAGCCCGACTCTCGCGCCCTCGCTGATTTCATGGCGCGTCGCAAAGCCGCCGACCCTGCTCACTTCCCGGATCTTTCGCTGTCAATCGTAAAGCTCCTGGGTCCCGGGGAATACACCGTGCAAAAACCTGGCGTTGCGAGCGAAGGACACTTCGGACTCGCCGTTCACGACTACACCCATTCAACCGCGCCCAATCGACGCTACGCGGATTTGATAACCCAGCGTCTGGTCAAAGCGGCACTCGGAAATGCTACGGCGCCTTACAAAGAAGCAGAGTTGAACGGTCTGGCGGAGCATTGTACCGAGCGAGAAGACGCCGCCCGCAAGGTCGAACGCAAAATGCGGAAAGTCGCCGCGGCAATATTGATGCGCGATCGGATTGGTGAAGTTTTCGACGCCATCGTGACAGGTGTCACGCCGAAAGGAATTTTTGCGCGAGTCCTTAGACCGCCAGTGGATGGACGCGTCGTGCGCGGAGAACAGGGGCTCCGCGTCGGAGAGAAGACCCGAGTTAAGTTGCTCTCGGCTGATCCCGAGCGCGGCTTCATCGACTTCCAGCGAGTCGGCGATGGTTAGACGGCTGGGCCCGTGGTGTCGACCGATAATCTAACGCAAAGGGACGCTAAGGATCGCGCAAAGGCCGCAAAGAACTCTCGCTTCGCGACCTTTGCGTGAACCTCTGCGCCCTTTGCGTTTAGATCAACTCATCATCACGACTAGAGTTAGTTCCGAGCAGATTAAGGCCGCGGCGTCTCACCTGCCGGCTTTACCACTACCGCCGGAATATTCGCGTCGCGGACCATCTGATTAAATGCCGGCACATCAGTCTTCATAATCTGGGCCAGCTTCGATAGTTGCGCGTTGATCTGTGCGACCAGTTCGTCAAAGACCGCAAACGACTGTTCGTTGGGCGGACTCTCAGATTGTGACACCACCCCGCCGAGCGCCGCCAGCTTATTGTTAAGCCGGATTGGAAAGTTCAGCGGATCCTGGCTGCTCTGGTTTTTGGTTTGATAGAGCGCTTCTTCGACCTCGGTCATCTTCTTATTCAAGGACGCGCCCGCATCGACGATCGGCTTTGAATTCGGCTGACCTGCCAGGCGCTTAACCAAATCGTCCACCTGCTTTTTCACGTCACGAATCTGAATGATCGCGTTATGCGTTTCATTCAGCTTGTCCCGAATCTTCAAAGATAGATCGAGCTGCTTAGCATAATCCGCCGCCGTGGTCGTCAAACGTGGATCAGCTCTGACTTCGAAGTTCTCGGTCATCGTCGCGCCATCGACCGTAAGCTTCACCTGATAAGTTCCGGGCACGATCTTTGGACCGCGCGTCTCTCCGGCCCACAAGATCATTCCGGGAAAACGCACAGCTTCGCCGTAACGCATATCCCAGACAAAGCGATTCAATCCGGCCTCAGTAGCTACTGGTGCGGCGCCGCCCCCGAAACCTTCGCCCTCCCCGGACGGTGCCTGCGCCGGCGTTGCCGAACCAGCAGCGCCCGCGCCTGGTCGCGGCGCTCTGCCGGTAAACTTGCGCACCGACTTGCCGCTCACATCGAAGAATTCGAGCACTACATCCGTCGTCGGCTTTGCTTTCAGCGAGTAATAAACCACCACGCCACTCGCGGGGTTTCTTCCGACCGTCGCTGTGGCCGGTAATTGAAAACCGCCGCCGCCCGGCATCCGATAAGCCTCTTTGGGTTTGAAGAGCTTAGTGTCGCTTATTGCTTTGAATCCGCCCGCGTCCATTGCTTGATGCAGCAAGGGCAGGTCGTCGAAGATCCAGAATGATCGTCCCTGAGTCGCGGCAACCAGTTCTTTCTCGCGTTTATGAATTGCGAGATCGGTGATCGGGACGACGGGAAGGTTCAGCTGCATTGTTTGCCAGTTCGCGCCGTCGTCGAACGAAACGTACATGCCCGTCTCAGTGCCGGCGTAAAGCAGGCCACGCTTGTTCGGATCCTCGCGCACCACCCTGGTGAACGCGCCGTCAGGAATGCCGTTGGTAATCTTCTTCCAGTTCTTGCCATAGTCACTCGTCTTATAAAGGTACGGTTTGTAGTCGTCATGCTTGTACATCGTCGCCGCGACATACGCCGTCGCTGGATCAAACGGCGAAGCATCGAGCGAGTTGATCTGAATCCATTCGGGCATGATGTCTTTCGCCGGCGAAACGTTCGACCAGTTTTTCCCGCCGTCACGAGTCACATAGACAAGCCCATCATCAGATCCGCTCCAGATTGTCCCCGCCTGGACCGGCGATTCCATCACGGTAAAAATCGTGTCGTAGTACTCAATGCTCGTGTTGTCTTTCGTGATCGGCCCGCCGGACGGACCTTGCTTTGATTTGTCGTTGCGGGTTAAGTCGGGACTGATCACTTCCCAGCTCTGTCCTTCGTTCGTGGATTTGAAAAGCACATTTGCTCCGGCGTACAGCGTGTTCTGATCATGAGGCGAGAAAACGATCGGAAAGTTCCATTGGAAGCGATACTTGATATCGCCGGCGCCCCAGCCCATCGGATTGTTCGGGTAAGGATTTACATCGCGCAGTTGACCGGTGTGATGATCGTAGCGGGTGATCAGTCCGTCGTATGAACCCGCGAAAATGATCAGCGAATCTTTCGGCGACGGCGCGATCCAGCCTGATTCGCCGCCGCCCACATCGAACCAATCACTGGCGCCGATGCCAAAATCTGTATTGCGGCTGGCGATCCGCACGGTCGAGTTGTCCTGCTGTGCGCCATAGATGTGATAGGGAAAGTCGCTGTCCAGCGCAACTCGATAGAACTGGGCCGTCGGTTGATCCTGTTCGGTCCAACTCTTTCCGCCATTAAAGGAAACATTGGCCCCGCCGTCATTGCTTTCGATCATGCGGTTAGGATCTTCGGGGGCAATCCATAGATCGTGATTGTCTCCGTGCGGGACGCCGATGCCGCTAAACGTGCGCCCGCCGTCATTCGATTTATAGAAACCTGTGTTGAGCACATACACCGTGTCGGCGCTTTTCGGATCGGCATAGATGCGCGAGTAGTACCAGGCGCGCTGCCGCAGATTGCGTTGTTCGTTCGTCTTCGTCCAGGTCTTGCCGCCGTTATCAGATCGAAACACACCGCCGTCTTCTGCCTCGACAATCGCCCACAGACGATCCGGATTCGCCGGGGACACTGTCACTCCGACGATTCCAACCATGCCTTTCGGCAAACCAGGATTACGCGTGATCTCGGTCCAGGTATCGCCACCGTCTGTCGATTTGAAGATGCCGCTGCCCGGACCGCCGCTCTCCATCGTCCAGGGCTTGCGATAAACTTCCCACAGCCCGGCGTAGAGCACACTTGGATTCGTGGGATCGATAATCAAATCGCTGGCGCCCGCTTTGTCGCTGCGAAACAGGACCTTCTCCCAGGTCTTGCCGCCGTCCTTCGATCGAAAAACACCGCGCTGCGAGTTTGGCGCCCAGACGTGTCCCTGCGCCGCCACATAAACGATGTCGGGATTCTTCGGATTGACGCGAATCCGTGAAATCTGTCGCGTGTCTTCCAACCCGACGTGCTTCCAGGTCTTGCCGCCGTCAGTCGATTTGTAGACCCCGTCGCCGTGCGAGACGTTGCCGCGGATCGGCGACTCGCCCATACCCACGTAGATCGTGTTCGCGTCTGAATCCGACAAACCGATGGCGCCGACTGAGCCCGTGCCGAAAACCGACCCGTCGGTAACCGGCTCCCAGTTGATGCCGCCGTCGGTTGTCTTCCAAACGCCGCCGCCCGTCCCGCCGAAATAAAAGACCATCGGTTGCGACGCGACTCCCGTGACCGCCGTCGATCGCCCGCCACGAAATGGACCGATCGAACGCCACTGAAGCGCTTTCAAGGCGTCGGCCTGAGTCGGCGTCGATGCCGGCGTGGTTGGTGGCTGACGTCTCTGGCCATTGACCGAGATCCCAGCCAGGGTGAAGACTAAAACGACAACGAACGACGATAGTAAAGACGCACGTAAGCTCTTTGACATTAGGATAGGCTCCTCTGATTTTTGGCGTTCCCAAAGCGGTACTGCTGGTGTTTCGCAAAGCGGTGAGCGCGCCATGCTATCACCAGTCGCTCCAGAAAAGGAATTCCGGATTAACTCTGCCTCTTTAGGTTTGTCCATTTGCATGCTAAGTTGACGCTGCCTGGCCTGGACGCGACTACAGAGGAACCTCAGCAACGAAAGGGTCTTTAAAGGACGCTCGGATTAGCTTCATCACGAAAGGCTGAGTTTACAGAATGGCGGAAGAAGTAAGAATCTGGCGAATACAAAACGGTAATCAGCTTCGAGAGATACATACGTCAAAGCTGGACTTTGAAGAACGCCTGGAACACTGGATGGACGAAGATATCTCAGTTCTATCCAACGACCTTTTAGTTATTGGCAGACAAACGGAGACAGCTTTCGGAGGCTGTCTTGATCTACTTTGCTTAAATCAAAACGGCGATGTCGTGATTGTCGAGCTAAAAAGAGACAGGACCCCAAGAGAAGTTACCGCGCAAGTTCTGGATTACGCTTCCTGGGTCAAGGACCTATCGCGAGAAATGATTACGAATATCGCTGACAAATATCTCGACTCAAAACCAAAAGGTCTTACATTCGAAAAAGCCTTCCGTGCGAAGTTCGACTTAGATCTACCTGAAGTACTGAATGAGTCTCACAGCATGTTGATTGTTGGCTCAGAAATTGATGCTAGTTCCGAGCGCATAGTCAAATATCTGTCCGATGAGTACGGAGTAAATATCAACGTCGCCACGTTTCAGTATTTGAAAGCTGAAAACAATGACGAACTACTTGCCCGTATTTTCCTGATAGAACCTAGCCAGGTCGAGTATAAGACCCAAACAAAAGGTGACTCGAAGCGAAAACGAGATTTGACGCACGAAGAACTGCGCGACATTGCAACACAAAATGGTGTGAACCACCTCTACCAGAGATTGGTGACTGAACTTGAGAAGCGTTTTATCGTTAGAGGCAGAACTCGCAGTTCGCTTCCCTTTCGCGGACATGTTAACGGAGGATTGCATACTATTATCAGTTTGCTCCCTCCAGCGAGTAACCCGGCAAACGGCCTGCGTTTTGAAATATACATCCAGCGACTGGCAAATTATGCAGGGCTGCAAACAGAAAAAGCCGTCGAACTCCTTCCTGCTAACAGAGAAGAGTGGGTATTAGGAGAGACTTACTCGGAAGACTACTCGGGATATGACGGGTTCTTTTCCAATATTGAAGAAGTCGATAGATTTCTTGCCGGTTTGCAGCACGTACTCAAGCACTAGGATTCTATCAGCCCTACGTGGTTTCGCGTCTCAGAAGTTGGCTGACAGAGTCAAGCGGGGCGTTAGCCCGACCGTCAGGGAGGGCTCTGCTTTCTTACGCCGCTGGAGCATTGAGCCCCTCCCTGACGGTCGGGCTAGTGCCCCGGTGATGAATTCAGCGAACTTTGGACACGGGACACTAAAACAACTCCCCTAGCGCCTCTTCCACCGATCGCACGCCCACCACTCGCAGCCCGAGCAGCTTTTCCAGGCCCGCGGTGTTCGAAGCCGGCATCACGATCTTTTTGAACCCCAATGCTTGAGCTTCGCGGGCGCGCACCGCTGCCTGCATCGCGCCGCGCACTTCGCCGGTCAAGCCGACTTCGCCAAACACGGCCGTGTGCGCATCGATCGGTTGATTGCGAAAACTCGAAGCGATCGCCGTCACCAAACCGAGATCGACCGCCGGTTCGTCAACTTCCAATCCGCCCGCGATATTGACGAACACGTCGTCGCCGAGAAGCTGCATTCCGGCGCGCTTCTCGAGCATCGCGATCATTAACGCGACGCGATTCTGATCGACGCCCTGCGTCATGCGCCGGCCCGTGCCGTATTTCGAGCTGGAAACCAGAGCCTGAATTTCAACCAGCATGGGCCGCGAGCCTTCCATGCAGGCCGTGACCACAGAACCGGCCGCATCGGCGGGCCGCTCGGCGAGAAACATCTGCGAAGGATTCGCCACCGGCGCCAGACCGGAATTGGTCATTTCGAATATGCCGACTTCATTCGCGGCGCCAAAACGATTTTTGGTCGCGCGCACGATGCGATGATTGTGATGACGCTCGCCTTCGAAATACAGCACGGTGTCGACAATGTGCTCCAACGCGCGCGGCCCGGCAATCGATCCTTCTTTCGTGACGTGGCCAATTAGAAAGACAGGGGTGCCTCTCGTCTTCGCCAGCAGGAGGAACTGCGCGGCGACTTCGCGGATCTGCGAGATCGATCCGGGCGCTGATTCAATTTCGGAAGAGAAGGTGGTTTGGATCGAATCGACGATGATCGCGCCCGGCTTTAGACGCTCAATCTCGCGAAAAATATTTTCCAGATTTGTCTCTGGCAGAAGCAAAAGATTCGGAGCCTGGACTCCCAGACGTTCGCCGCGCAACTTGATCTGGCGTTCCGATTCTTCGCCTGAAACATAAAGCACTGTCGCGCCGGTCGCGCTTAGTTTATCGGCAACTTGCAGCAGCAAAGTGCTCTTGCCAATTCCCGGATCGCCTCCGAGTAACACCAAAGTCCCGGGCACGATCCCGCCACCCAGAACCCGATCGAATTCCGTGACGCCTGAAGAAATGCGCACGTCATCCTGCGATTCGATCTCGGTGTAGGCGACGGCCTTCGGCTCTCGCAAACGAAACGCGTTGCGGCCCGAGCCCTTCTTCGTGTTGACGACGCGCTCTTCGACCAGAGAGTTCCACTCGCCGCACTCGGGACACTTGCCCAGCCACTTGCGGGATTGATAACCGCAGCTTTGGCAGATGAAGGTTGTGTTTGATTGCTTTGGCAAAAGATTGCTTTCGAGGTCGTACGCCGAAGGTGTTCGCTAACTCAGCCCAGGGTAAACACCCTGGGTAAAGAAAGGAGCCTGGAGGTAGCAACCCTGAAGGGATTGCGCAAAGTCGCCGCTGTTATTGAACCCTTTCAGGGTTCTTGTTCGTTGTAGCTCAATAACCCAGGGCGTTGCCCTGGGCTATTCTATTCTGCGCTTTCAGCGCAGTAAGGCTTTCACGTTCTCAGTCGGTCTTCCCAGGACCGCACGATCACCGCGCTCTACGATCGGCCGCTGGATTAGATCCGGATGCTCCGCCATTAGCGAAATGATTTCTTCGTCGCTGAAGTCTTTCTTCCCCAAACCCAGCTCGCGATAGATCGACTCGCTCGTGCGCAGAAGTTCGCGCGGCTTGACGCCCATCTTCCTGATCAACTCTCTCAGCTTTTTCTCGCTGAGCGGCTCCAGGTAATAGTTGATCTTACTGAAGTCGACATTACTTTCTCTGAGAAACCGATCCATCTCGCGGCACTTCGTGCAGGTTGGTTTTTCGTAGACCGTGATGTTGTCGTTCATCTTTTATGGAGTGCGGTGACTTGTCACCGCTTTCCCTTCTGCTGGATTCGACGTACCAAAGAAAAGCGGCGACAAGTCGCCGCACTCCAAATCTTACGGGAATATGCCGCGCACCCTCGTCGCTTCAGCCACGCGATCGATGGCCAGGATGTATGCGCCAGTGCGCATGTCGGTCCCGTAGCGCTGCGCCGTCTGATGCACTTTGTGAAACGCGTCGCCCATCGTGTCTTCCAGGGTCTGGTTGATGCGCTTCTCGCTCCAGAAGAACGAATACTGATCCTGGACCCATTCGTAGTAGCTGACGGTCACGCCGCCGGCATTTGCAAGAATGTCAGGGATTAGCATGACGCCCTCGTCTTCAAGCACCCGGTCGGCAGCCGGAGTCGTCGGTCCATTCGCCAGCTCGGCAATGATCTTAGCTTTCACCTTACCGACGTTGGCCGCAGTGATGCTGTTCTCGAGCGCCGACGGACACAGAATATCGCAATCAACTTCCAGCACATCGTTCGGCGCTATTTCTTTCACGCCCGGGAAACCCAGCAGGGAACCTGTCTCTTCCTTATGTTTCAGAACGGCTTGGATATCGAGTCCATTTTCCGCGTGCAGACCGCTCTTCGAGTCGCAGGCCGCCACCACGCGCGCGCCATCGCCGGCGACCAGGCGCGCGATGATCGCGCCGGCATTGCCAAAACCCTGCACCGCCACACGAGAGTCCTTCAATTTCGTCCCGCGCACATTGCAGGCTTGGCGCAAGGCATAAAGGGCGCCGCGCGCCGTGGCTTCGTGTCGTCCCTGCGAGCCGCCCAGTGAAAGTGGCTTCCCGGTTACCACACCCAGTTCAGTATGCCCGCGGACCATCGACAATGTATCCATGATCCAGGCCATCGTTTGCGAATCGGTGTACACGTCGGGAGCCGGAATGTCTCGATCGGGGCCGATGATCGGAGCAATCTCAAACGCATAGCGCCGTGTGAGCCGTTCGAGTTCGTCTTTGGATAGACTCTTGGGATCGCAAACCACGCCGCCCTTGCCACCACCGTAGGGAATATTTACCGTCGCACATTTCCAGGTCATCCAGGACGCCAGCGCCTTCACTTCGTCGAGTGTCACATTCGGGTGATAACGAATGCCGCCCTTGGCGGGGCCGCGCGCGATGTTGTGCTGCACGCGATAGCCTTCGAAGACCTTGACCTCGCCGCCGTCCATCTTCACCGGAATCGAAACGATGAGTTGGCGCTTGGCACTGCGCAGCACGTTGCGCAGCGACTGTTCCAACTCGAGATAGTCAGCCGCACGATCGAATTGCTGCTTGGCAATCTCAAACGGATTCAGTTCTTCCTGAGGCGATGCAGTGGCCATGATTCCTTCTCCTGAGAAATTAGGCTTAGTAGGACCGCGATATCGTAATGGAATTAAATGAAGGTGTCCAAGGCGGAACAAATTTGGAGTGCGGCGACTTGTCGCCGCTTTGGTCTTGCTCTCGGCCTCGAAATCCAACCTACGGCGTTTTGTTTGCGAACGAGCCAGGGAAAAGCGGCGACAAGTCGCCGCACTCCAAATCTCGGGAACAAGATCGTTCTTGCGTTGTCTAACCTCTCAGCTTCCTCGACCCGAATGGCACCGGCAGCAGGAGGAGCTAAGATGTTTACTAATCTGATTGAATCCGATTCGCACCGCCAGGAGTTCAAGCGTCGCAGTTCGTTCTTTCTCGCCACGGTGGCAGCCTACGCGCTGATTTTGTCCGCCGCCGGCGTCGCCAGCATCTATGCGTTCGATGCCCATCTGGAAGCCCAGACCAGTGACCTGGTACTGCTCGATTGGGTACCGCCGATAAAGCCGGTCGACCGCGAACAACCACAGCCGACACACCGAGCGCCCGCTTCAAACAATACCGGCCGGACATCGCCCCAGCCAGTTCGACCAATCCTTTACGAAAGCGCCAGCAATCCAATCAAGGCGCCCGATCAGATCAGCGCGGCGCCGACTTCAATTCCGCCCGCGCCGCCACACACAGTCGTAGGAAACTACGTTGCGGATCCTGTGGGTCCTCCGCGCGCTACGTCCGATTGTGTGACGTGCACTGGTAATAACGGCGGCGGCAGTGGGCCGGTCGTAAGCATTGATTCCGGTACGCCTCCGCCTCCAGTAGTTGTAAAGCCACCGACGACGCTGAGGGTCTCGCAAGGCGTGCTCACGGCAAAGGCAATCAGCTTACCGCAACCGCCGTATCCGTCACTGGCGAGGCAGATTCGGATTCAAGGCCCGGTAACCGTGCAGATCCTGGTTGATGAAGACGGACGAGTGATCTCAGCCCAAACCATGTCGGGCCATCCGATGCTGCTCGCAGCCGCGAAGGAAGCAGCCTTGCGCGCGCGCTTCACCGCCACCAAGCTCAGCGGCCAGGCCGTGAAGGTACAGGGATTGATTACATACAACTTTGTATTGCAGTAACGAGTCGGACGTATATCAACCTGCAACCTGCGCTAACCCACACTGCGCTGGCTTCTTATCCGGACGCCAGCGCAGGAACTTTGTGCCGTGGCGGAAGCGGCCGCCGGTGAAGTGGTCGTATTGGACTTCGATCACGATTTTCGGGGCGAGCGGTTTCCATTCGGCGGATCGATCGGTGCTCCAACGGCTCGGGCCGCCGGGGGCGCGGCCGGTGAAGCCGGGCGGTTTGATTAAGGCTTCGAGTTTTTTCGTAAGCGCGGGTTTGTCCGCGGCCTTAATGCCCGAGGTGAATCCAACGTGATGTAGTAGGCCTTCGTCGTCATAAAGACCAAGCAGCATCGATCCGACAAGTTTTCCTTCCGACGCATAACGGAATCCGCCGACTACACAATCGGCGGTGCGCAGGCGTTTTACTTTCACCATGCCGTGGCGATTGCCGCTTTGATACGGCAGGTCGAGGCGTTTGGCGATGACTCCATCGACCTCACCGCCGGCGCCGGCTAGCCAACCTTTCGCGATCTTCAAATCCTTCGTTTCAGGCGAGAGCTCGATTGATTTGTTCTTCGCCAAATACTTCTTCGCAAACGCGTCGAGCCTCTTTCGTCTCTCCTTTAGCGGCCTGTCGGCGATCGCTTGTCCACGATCGTCAACCAGGAGATCGAAGACAATCAACTTTGACGGCGTTTCCTGTGCGAGCTTCTTCACCCGGCTCGCCGCCGGATGAATACGCATCAGCAGATCGTCGAACGACAATTTCCCTTTGACCGGCACGACGATCTCGCCATCGATCACAAATTGCTCAGGACGCAGCTTATGCAGCGCTTCGACAAGCTCGGGAAAGTACCGACCCAGCGGTTGGCCACTTTTCGATTGCAGCAAGACGCCGTCGCCGTCGCGAAAGGCGAGACAGCGAAAGCCATCCCACTTTGGTTCGTACTGCCAGTTAGCGCCGGAAGGAAGTTGATCTACCGATTTGGCTTCCATCGGAGGATAGGATTGTTTTAAAGGAAGAGTCATGTTTGTGCTTTTCTACCAGGTTGTTTCTCCCTTCTCCCTCTTGGAGAAGGGTTGGGGGATGAGGGTGCGAAGCTTAGGCGCAGTGGTTTTGATTCTTAATCGCTCTAGCACCGACAACGTGAGATCAAAACAGGTCTTTGCCTCAGACCCTCTCCCCAACCCTCTCCCAGAGGTAGAGGGAGACATCTTCACTTCAAATAAGGCCCAAGATCAAATCGCTTCGTCTTCGATACCAGCGGCGCCCAAAGATCGCCGAGCTTTTCAATCCGCTTCCGCACATTGTCGATGCGAAAATCTTCGATGTCGATCCCGCGTTCGATCTCTTTCCAGGTTACCGGCGTCGAAACCATGGCCTTCGGCGTCGGCCGCACAGAATAGACTGAGGCCAGCGTTCGTCCCCAGGCATTCTGATTGTAATCGACCAACACCCTTCCTTTCGGCCGGTTAGCGACTTTGTAAATCGCCGTGATTAGTTTCGGATTTTCCGACGCCAGCACCTGCGCGATCTCTTTGGCGATCGTCCACACCTGCTTCTGGGTCGGCCCACGCACGATCGGCACGTATACGTGAATTCCTTTTGAGCCGGTCGTCTTCGCGTAGCAAGGCATGCGCAAGGACTCAAGCGCTCCGCGCACAATCAAAGCCGATTCCCTCACCTGCTCGAACTTCGCGCCGGGTACCGGGTCGAGATCGAAGTGCAGATAGTCCGGTCGATCGACGTCGTCGCAGCGCGCGTACCATTGATTCAGATCGATGCAGCCCAGATTGATTACCCAGAGCAGCGCCGGCAAATCCTGAATAATCGGAAAGTCAATTATGTTTCCCGAGCCGTGCGAGATCGAACATATCTCGATCCATGGCGGCCGCGGCGACGGCGCGCGCTTCATAAAAAAGAATTCGCCGGCGGCGCCGTTCGGATAACGCTTCATCACCATCGCGCGATCCTGAAGATGCGGCAAGAGCACCCACGAAACATCGGCGTAATACTGAAGCAAGTTTCGCTTGGTTATCTTCAGCTCGGGCCAGAAAAGCTTATTGAGATTCGTTAGCTTCACCTGGCGATTGCCGAACGAAACTTCAACCTGCTCGACTCCGTGCGGAATTTCCACATGGCCTTGTGAAGCGCGCTTTGGGGGTTTGCCCGCTTGTTTTAGTTTTGAAGGATGATAATCGCGGTGTGCTTTAGTCATTAGTTAAGGATGATCCAGACGGGCAGTTTAGCGTAAAATGCCTCGTGCCCGAACTTAGTCGCTTCTATGGAATAATAATTCGGATATATCGCCCTCAGTCTTCCCCTTAACACAGCGTTTCATTCGTGGTACACTGGCGCAACAGTAGCATAGACTTTAGTCTGTGAGTTTGAATGCCAACCGATACGCAGACTAAAGTCTACGCTACGTTCTTATGAAAGAGCTTGAATATTTCCATCCGGCGGTTCGCGATTGGTTCCGGAAGCGGTTCCCTGCTCCGACTGAGCCGCAAGCCCGCGCCTGGCCCGCAATCAAGCGTGGCGAGCATACGCTGATCGCCGCGCCCACCGGCTCGGGCAAAACGCTCTCGGCATTTCTTTCGGCTATCGACGATCTGGTTTGGAAGGCTGTGGATGGGAAGCTGGTCGACCAAACGCAGGTGGTGTACGTGTCTCCATTGAAAGCGTTGAGCAACGACATTCAGATCAATCTTCAGGAGCCTCTGCGCGGCATTCAACAAAATCTGGAGGCGATGGGCATTAGCGGTGTTGAGATTCGCACCCTGGTGAGGACTGGAGACACGCCGCAGAAGGATCGCGCGGCCATGACAAAGAAGCCGCCGCATATCATCGTCACCACGCCCGAGTCTCTCTACATCCTGCTCACCAGCGAAGGCGGTCGCCGAATTCTAAGCACAACGCGCACGCTGATTGTCGACGAGATTCACGCCATGGTCGATGACAAGCGAGGCTCTCATCTGTCGCTGTCGATCGAGAGATTACAGGCCCTGGTCAAAGAGCCTTTGGTGCGCATCGGGCTTTCGGCGACGCAGAAACCGATAGCCGAGGTGGCTCGCTTTTTGGTTGGCACTGCGAATCTTGCGGGCGACCGCACACCTCGTTGCACGATCATCGACACCGGCCACTCGCGCAAACTCGACCTGGCGATTGAAATTCCCAGTTCGCCTTTGGAAGCGGTGATGTCCAACGAGGTCTGGGAAGAAATCTACAATCGCATAGCGGCGTTGATTCGCGAGCACAAGACGACGCTCGTGTTCGTCAACACGCGCCGCATGGCTGAGCGGGTCGCGCGACACCTGGGAGAAAGACTGGGTGATGAGAATGTCACCGCGCATCACGGAAGTCTGGCTCGGGAACTACGCTTGTCTGCTGAGCAACGTCTGAAGTCAGGCGAGTTGAGCGCGCTGGTGGCGACCGCGTCGCTCGAACTTGGCATCGACGTGGGCGCGGTGGATCTGGTGATTCAAATCGGATCCACGCGCGCGATTTCTACTTTGCTCCAACGCACCGGGCGCTCGAATCATACGGTCAGCGGCTTTCCCAAAGGCCGAGTCTTTCCGCTGTCGCGCGATGAACTGGTTGAATGCGCGGCGTTGCTGGATGCGGTCAGGCGTGGCGAGCTGGATCATCTGACGATTCCGGAACAGCCGCTGGACATACTCGCGCAACAGATTGTCGCGTCAATTGCGGCTGAGGAATGGACCGAAGATGCGCTGTTTGAAATGGTCCGGAACGCTTATCCGTTCCGCAATCTCTCGCGCGAACATTTTGATGCAGTTGTGCGGATGCTTTCCGACGGCTTCGCCACGCGACGCGGTCGCCGCGGCGCTTATCTGCATCATGACGCCGTCAATAACCGTCTGCGGGCCCGCCGCGGAGCGCGTCTCGCGGCTATCACCAGTGGCGGCGCGATACCAGATACGTCTGACTATCGAGTCATTCTCGAGCCGTCAGAAACTTTCGTCGGAACTTTGAACGAAGACTTTGCGATCGAGAGTCTCGCCGGCGACATCTTTCAGCTCGGTAATACTTCATATCGCATCAAGCGAGTCGGGACGGGCGTCGTTCGGGTCGAGGATGCGCATGGACAGCCACCTTCGATTCCCTTCTGGCTCGGCGAAGCGCCGGGGAGATCCGAAGAACTGTCGCAAGCAGTTTCGCGGCTGCGCTCGGAGATTTCTGACAGGCTTGAGGCTGCTGATAGTAATGCGGACGAGGACGTCCGCGCTCCCAGCATGAAGTGGCTCGTTGATGTCGTCGGTATTAGTCATGGCGCGGCTGAACAGATCGTGGACTATCTCGCTACGACTAAGTTGGCGCTGGGTGTGATGCCGACTCAGGAAGAGATCGTTGTCGAACGGTTCTTTGATGAAAACGGCAGCACTCACGTGGTGATTCATGCCCCATTCGGCAGCCATTTGAATCGCGCGTGGGGTCTGGCACTGCGCAAGCGTTTCTGTCGTACTTTCAATTTCGAATTGCAGGCGGCCGCGACCGAAGATTCGATTGTGCTTTCGCTCGGCCCTACCCACAGTTTTCCGCTCGAGACAATCTTCAGTTATCTCAACTCGAAAACTGTCTGTGATGTGCTGACCCAGGCACTTCTGGATGCGCCGATGTTTAATATTCGCTGGCGCTGGAACGCGACGCGCGCGCTCGCGATTCCGCGTTGGCGCAGTGGCGGAAAAGTTGCACCGCAACTTCAGCGCATGGCCGCGGAAGATCTTCTGGCACTCGTCTTTCCAGACCAGGTTGCCTGCGCGGAAAACCTTACCGGTCCAATTGAAATTCCAGTCCACCCACTGGTCGCCCAAACGATTCGCGATTGTCTTGAAGAGGCGATGGACCTTCGTGGCCTGGAGGGACTGCTCCGATCGATTGAGCGTGGTGAGCGAAAACTGATCTCGCGGGAGATGAACGAACCCTCGCCGCTGGCCCAGGAGATCCTGACGGCGAAGCCCTATGCGTTTCTCGACGATGCGCCGGCCGAAGAGCGCCGCACTCTGGCGGTAATGAATCGTCGTTTTCTCGACGCCGAAACGGCCGCGGATTTGGGCCGGCTGGATGTGGCCGCCATCGAACGCGTGCGCGAAGAGGCATGGCCGCAGGCTGAGAATGCCGACGAGTTACATGATGCACTGATGCAACTCGGTTTCATCACCGTGGCCGAGGGAGAGCAAAACGGCTGGCAGGAGTTCTTTGATGAACTGGTTAAGGATCGAAGGGCGAGTGTGCTGCGGCCAGCGCAAGTTAACAACTTGCGCCACATTGACACCTGGATTGCGGCTGAGCGTTTGCAGCAGTTCCGGGCAATTCACGAGCAGGCGTCGCTGACTCCACCAATCGATCCGCCGGCCAGCTATGCCAACGAATCCTGGACGTCTGATGATGCTCTGGTTGAGATTCTGCGGGGACGACTCGACGGGCTGGGGCCGGTGACGGTTGCGCAGCTCGCCGCTGCCTTTTCACTTACGACGAATCAAATTGAGACTGCTTTGATCCGGCTGGAGAGTGAAGGCTTCGCGATGCGCGGCCAGTTTACGCCAGAGACCAGCGGGGATGCCGGCGAACCCGGGATGCCTGCGCTCCAGGAGTGGTGTTCACGTCGTCTGCTGGCACGAATTCACAGCTACACGCTCAATCGTCTGCGCAAGGAGATCGAGCCGGTTTCGGCGGCCGATTTCCTCCGCTTCCTTTTCGTTTGGCAGAAAGTCGCGCCGGATCAACGGGTCGAGGGCCCAGAGAGCGTAGCGGCGATCATCGATCAGCTTGAAGGATTTGAGGCTCACGCCGGTTCGTGGGAATCCGAAATCCTGCCGGCGCGCGTGGCAGATTATGATCCCGCATGGCTGGACGCGCTCTGTTTATCCGGCAAGTTAACCTGGCTGCGTTTGTCTCCGCCGCGTCTCTCTCCGGAGAAGGTGAACAGCTCGGCGCCAGTGCGCAGCACACCGATCGTTTTACTAAACCGGCGGAACGTTGAGACCTGGAGCAAAGGCTTCCCTCCGCGATCGCAATCGAACGGCGCCGAACTGGGAACAAACACCGAAGCTGTGTATCAGTACCTGAAAGATCATGGCGCCTCGTTCTTTGTCGACATCGTCGCCGGCCTCAACCTTTTGCCGAGCATGGTGGAAGAAGGATTAGGCGAGTTGGTGTTTCGGGGATTGGTGAGCGCCGACAGTTTCACCGGTCTGCGCGCGCTGATCACGCCGATCAGCAAGACTACGCATCGCGAAGTCGAAAAACGAAGACGAAAAAACAAACAGTTCTACAGCATGGATGACGCCGGCCGCTGGGTGCGTCTGCGAAGAGACGAGCAGGGGCAAGGTACTTCCCCGACTGACCGTAACGGCGACAATCGGATTCAACCAGTCGATCTCGAAACGATCGAAGCGATCGCGCGCAAGCTTCTGCAGCGTTATGGAGTAGTGTTTCGCAAAATCCTCGACCGCGAAGCCATTGCGGTGCCGTGGCGCGATCTCTTGAGAGTCTATCGTCGTTTGGAAGCGCGTGGAGAAATACGCGGCGGGCGCTTTGTGGGTGGATTCTCGGGCGAACAATTCGCGTCGACCGAGGCGGTGCAATTGCTCAGATCAATTCGCCGCGCGCCGGCCGAAGGAATGTTGATCTCACTAAGTGCCGCCGATCCGCTCAATCTCCAGAGCGTCATCACGCCCGGACCTCGGCTCTCTTCGTCGTCGACAAATCGCGTGCTCTACCGGGACGGCGTGCCGATCGCATTACTGGAAGGAAAAGACCTGCGGTTCCTGGTCGAGATGAGCGCGGCCGATCAGTGGCAGGCTCGGAACGCCCTGCTGCGTCGTCATGTGCCGCCGAAAGTGCGCACGTACCTAAATCAATCCGGCAGCACCCTTTCGCCGCAATCAATCTCGTCCTTGACGCACTGAATTATCCGCATTGGATTGGCTTTGGCTGTCTCCCTTCTGCCTCTGGGAGAAGGGCCGGGGAATGAGGGTGCAGCAGCCTGGCGCGAAGTGGTTTTTTAGAATTATCCGTCGTGTTCACCGAGGACAAGACGAGTCAAAAGGAGGGCCGCGCTGAGACCCTCACCCCAGCCCTCTCCCAAAGGGAGAGGGAGTTCAACCACGAGATTCTTATGCGGCCCGGGAAATCTCTTCAACCATCTCTGCCGTCTTTTCCCGTTCATGAAGCCGGGTAGCCACATCGGCCTGTGAGATGATCCCGACGATGCGGCCGCTTTGATCGATGACCGGAATTCTGCGGATTTGATATTCCTCCATCGCCGCAATCGCACTCGAGAGATCATCATCTTCGCGGCAGACCACAATCGTGTGCGTCATCACATCACCTACCGTGGTTCGGTTGGGATCTCGCGATTCAGCGACTACTTTGATCGCCAGATCTCGATCGGTGACTATCCCGACTATTTCCCTGGTCCGTTCGTCGTTAACCACTGGCACCGGGCCAATGTGTTCGCGCCGCATCACTCGCGCGGCCTGACCAACCGAATCGTGCGGTAGACAGCAGACCGGATTGTCCGTCATGACTTCGCTGCACTTCATATCAGCCCTCCTGCTCGCTTAATGCTCACCTGAGATTTGAGCTTCGAAAGTTACACAATTCGTCGCTTGCCTTGAAGCGCACACACCGAAGACTTTCTCATTCCTGAAAAGGGGGCCGGGGTAAAGTTCTGCGGGGTAGGTTGAGACTTTAAGGTTTGGTCGCAAGAATTTCAAGGCTGATTTGCAAAAGCAGACATGATCCTCTCCTGACATGAACCCGCCCGGCTCTCCCTTGCCGTCGCGATCATGCCAGGACTCTGTTCGTGCGCCAGGCGCACATCGCTTGCGCCTGGTCGGGACGTAGTAATCCAGAATTGCATCGAGACTATATTGCCCGCGAATCCCTCTGTTTTCAGCCGTAAGCGCCATGAGTATCGCTCCGTGAGTTGGACTTAGTCTTGCTAGCCGATCCGACAGCACCCCGCTCAATCCTCCCGCATGCGAAATCTTCACTTGACGCGCCCGCCGAATAAGATAGAATCAGAACAACTAGGGCGTGGCTGAATGTCTCGCCCCCGGCACGCCTTAATGGTTGTGCTTAGGAGAGCGGCGACGGGGTGAGGACGTCGCCGCTTTCGTTTTGAGACCACCTCAAATCCCCACATGACTTCTTTATCGGCCTCGTCTTGTCTCTTTTGTTGAGGTTTTCTTAGCTGCGGGGCGTTTTCCGGTGCGGACCTTCTTCGCGGCGCGTTTCGCCGGCGCGGAGTTTATGCCGCTGCTTCCCTTGCCCTTACCAGCCCCAGAGCCCTTCTTGGCGGCTGAAGCATCCGTTGACTTTGACGGCGCCGATTTCGCGGCAACCTTGCCACCTTTCTTCTTCTTTGCCTTTTTCTTGCTCGAACCTTTGCTCGCTTCTGGTGATGAAGCGCCAACGCCGAGAGCGTTGGCAATCTTACGCAGCAACCCAGGCTTCTCGCTTGTTACGCTGGACGCAGGGGCGCCGCGTTTCACTTTTTCGGCTTGCATTCTATCGCCCAGGCTTTCCGCTTCTTCACCGGTCAGTACGTCGTTCGCCTTGTCAAATAACTCATTTTCTTCTTCATCGACGTGATGCTCGACGTTCTCCCTTAGAACTGTGAGTTTTGCCTCCCATTCGTCGGACACCTCTCTAGCAGCATCAAGCTCGCCCAGAAGATTCTTGACCACCTTGTGTTCTTCGTAGGCCTCGAGCGTAAGGTCCCGGGTCTCCTTCGCCTTTTCGAGGACAGGATAGAAGATCGTTTCTTCAATGTGCGTATGCAACTCCAGCTCGCTCTTGATGAGCTGGAAAACTTGGAGCTTCGTCTTACCCGAAGCTGACTCAATTCGCTTGAAGAGATCAGAAACTGTCTCGTGATCTTTTTTCAAAAGCTCGAATGGATCCATGTTCACCTCCGTGTAAATAGAATTTTCAAACATCTCAGGGGCTCGAATATTCACTTCATCGCGTCTCGACACCACGTACGAAAATCAATCGCTCACGCCTTCTAGTGTTACGCGGTCAAACCGTAATTCCTTTATCACTTCTGCAAAACTCTTCAGTTCGCGGTTGGCCTGGCAATCAACGGGCCACGATCCGATGGCATGAAACTCGCGGAGTAGTCGCGGAAACGAAGTGGCAAGCCTTAGTCATAAGATCAAAACGGCGATGGATGAGAGTCGAATGCTCGTTCTGGGAGCGTCGGTCTTCCTGGGCTTTCAGTACCGGGCCCCGTTTGAGACGGGATTCGACAGTCTGCCCACGGCCTCGCAGTATCTAAAGGTAGCCGGCCTGTTGCTCTTACTTTTGTCTATCACTCTCATCATGAGTCCTGGCGCTTATCACCGCATCGTCTGGCAGGGAAATGATTCACCGGACGTTCATGACTTCACTACCAGCGTTATGGACTTTGCCCTGCTGCCGCTTCTCCTGGCACTGGGCATCGATTTCTATGCCGTGGCCGGAAAATTTGTGGGCTCAACTGGTGGGGTTCTGGTGGGAACCCTGATTACCACGACCGCGCTCTTGTTCTGGTATGGACCGGGACTAATTTGGCGCAAGAAGAATTCAAAATCGCGAAAGAAAACCAAACAGGGTGCTGAGATGGAAAAGACGCCGTTGAAAGACAGAGTCGAACAGGTATTGACGGAAGCGCGCGTCGTTCTTCCCGGCGTACAAGCCTTGCTCGGATTCCAATTGGCCACGATCTTAATGGAGGGCTTTGACAAACTGCCTCAGTCATCAAAATACATTCACTTGATAAGTCTGATCCTGATGGGACTATGCGTAATTCTGCTGATGACGCCCGCGGCTTATCACCGAATCGTGGAACGGGGTGAAGACACGGAAAGTTTTCATCGGGTCGCGAGCGCCTTGCTACTGGTGACGATGATTCCCTTGCCCATGGGAATTTGCGGCGACTTGTTTGTAGTCCTCAGGAAAGTCACTAACTCGATTTCACTGTCGCTCGGAGTCGCGCTCTTGACCCTCGTTTTCTTTTACGCTCTTTGGTTTGGTTTCCCCGGCTATCGTAGAGCGCAAATTTCGCGTAGAAACCTGTCTGCTTGAAGAGTCACGCCTTCCTACGCCAGCGTCGCAAATCGTATGTCCAGCCAAATTTCTCCGCAATTGAATTGTCATTTCGAATTATTTCAAATGACAAATTGCCGCGCCTGTGAGACGTGCAGCTTTCAGACTCATTACACGCTCAATTCAATTCCTTGATAAAGCTTGGTTCATCCAGGTAGCGGTTTGATTGGCGTCGTACTTGCAAGATTCGAAAGCGGGAAATTTTCGAGGAAAGAAGAAAAAGGGGGAAGACATGAAAAAACTATTTGCGCTGATTCTAGCGTTGGCTTCATTTAGTTTCGCGGGTTCGTTGACTGAGTCGAACGCGAGCACGATGGCCAGGGCCGGTAAACCACAGGTCCGAATCCAAATCGGAAGACCCCGGCGCCGCGACCGCGATCGTGATTGGCGCGACCGCAACCGTGACGGGCGAGAGAACCGCGGCGATAGAGTGGGCTACGGCTATGGCCGGACGGAGGTCCAAACTCGTCTGGTGCAAAGCGGCTGGCACACTTACCGCGAGACTTATCAGGTCAGGTACTTACCCGACGGTCGAACTCAGACGACCTTGATTAGTCGCGTGAGAGTGAATTAGCAAATAATTGGGACCAATTCACTATGAGAATGCCGGCTTTCCGATTATGCTTTCGGAAGCCGGCTTTTTCATGTGCTCGCTCAAAACTGTTTTGGGAGTATTTCGCGAATCAGAATTACCTGAGTTGAGTATGATCTGCGTCAGCGGTTGCACGGATGCAGATTCACGCGACGCCCCAAGGGACAACCCTCTCTGAATCGCAGCCGGCGCGACGATCATTTGGCCCCCAGCCTGATTGACTTTGAAAGGAGAAACGAAATGCTCTGGACGATTCTGGTAATTCTCATCATTCTCTGGCTGCTTGGTTTTGCGCTTAAGGTAGGCGGCGGTTTGATTCACCTGGTCCTGGTGATTGCGTTGATCATTCTTGTCGTCCAACTGATTACGGGACGGCGAGCTTAGGATCGGTTTGGCGAAAGGGTTGCGACCCAGCCCATGGTTGCCATCGCGCAACCATGGGCGTGGGAGCCCCAACCCGCGTCAACGAGGCCCGCCAAACCAGACAAAAGAGAATTGGAGAGACCCGATGGCCACACAGTATAAGGTAATCAGCGACTGTCTATGCTTCACGTCTGGGCAGAAAGCCAGGAGGATTGAGGCGCATCTCAATAATCTATCCGCCGAAGGGTGGGAATTTGTCGCACTCGATCCCGCGACGGCATGGGGCTTTGATGTTGGGTTCTACCTGGTGCTCAAGCGAGCAGCTCCGAAGTCTATTTCTACTGAACCATAGCCGGTTCCCGGTGAAAAGTTCACCCTGATCGGCAAGCCAAAGACAATTCACCTGGATTAGAGGGGCAGCACGGCCTGCCCCAACTGATTCCCTACCAGTGCGGCCGCCCCCTCATTCAATTTCGATGCCTCGTTGAATCGCCAACCCTCTCGCCTTCATCACCACGTCACCATCGATAATCCCGGACCCGCTCGTCCACTCCTCGATCTCTTCCGTCGGCCGTCCGAGGGCGAGTGCAAGTTTTTCGTCACTGGACTCAAAAGCAGTGTCCCGAATTTTCTGCAAAATGTGCGAAGCTTCAGCTTGATCCGTACCTTGATCGTCGATAATCAGGTTTTCATGTTCTTTCCCGTTGCCGGACATCCCCATTGAACTTTGGGGCGTCGCGCGTCCATTGGAACGTTCTCCTCCGTCGTCAACGGAGATGTCAGAAGAGCGCAAAGACGCATCCGTATCTCCCTCCGCGGCTCCCTTCGCTGGCCGGTTATTACGGTCCGCTGCGCGCCCGCCACGATTGAGTAGATACAGCAAACCTCCGCCAATTCCGATTCCGCTGAGTAAAAGAAGTCGCTTTTTCATGATTGCTCTCCTGCTTTAAATGAAAGTATGTACTCTGAAGCTTAACCCGCCGTGCCGCTTCGGCTGCCCCTAACACGAACGAAGGAGCGCGATTAGTAGCAGCACAGAGAACGGGACTCCTAAAAACCATAGAATAATGTAACCAACTTTTCCTTTTTCGCCGTCTCGTTTCATAATTCTCCTTTCTCGATTGTCTGGGCCCTCAGATAAGTCGCCGCTCAGAATATTTCCACCTGGTCTGCTCGCGACGATTCCGCTGGGGCCGGTGGTCTCGCGTTCGGCTGCCTGAAAGTTCAGGGCCAAAATGACGGCACGGCAAATCAGACACAGCGGCGTATCGCTTCTATTGGTTGAAATAGTTTCAGCGCCGCACCGCGAGCACGCAACCCCCTTCTTATCGGGCTGCCGCTCTTTATTTCTCAGCGCCATGTTTTCCCCTGACTACGCGCGCTTCTGGTCCCCGCGATCACCCTGTCCGGGCGGGACCTTTGTCCTGGCGTGTTTCCGAACGTCCTGTGACAAAGAGCGTCCTACGTCGTCACTCTCTTTGAACTGGCCTTTATCATCACGGCGCACATAGCGCTTGTCCGTGCCGGTATCTATTAGTTCCCGCTTTGATGCTGCCTTCTTGTTTGCCATTGACGGATCTCCTTTCGCCTTTGTTGTCCATTGATTCTGAATCGGAAAAATACTCGGCGCGAGCCAGGTCGAAGCTGAACGCGGGTTGCTCTCCGCCTCCGTTCGAAAATCACACGTCAACGATCGTCGTCTGTATTGATAGATCTCATCTTCGGTGCAATTTCCATGATCGCTAAAGTGAACCGCAAACTGCGCGCCAGAACTCTTAGAGAAAGGAAAAGCAATTTAGGCTGAACGGATTTTATTGGCGGGACTCGGAGCGGCTCATTCCCTAAGAATGGCCTCGTTACCGAACCGAGCGGTAGCGACCGGATGCAGGCACTCAAAGATTTCGATAATGGCTACTTGATTGAGCGGTGTCAGAGTGCCGGCTTCAGCCGGGTTTTTAGGTAAGCGAGAAAACGGGCAGAAGGTGAAACCTGACTCAGAACGACCGTTTTGCTTAGGCGGCCTTACTTTTTCTGGCCAGGCTCTTCTTGAGCGCATCCATTATGTCGATGACTTTACCATTGTCGCGTTCAGCCCCTTCGACTTCGACTACATCCTTGTGTCGCTTGCGCTTCTTCTCGATCAGTTTCAAGAGTTGGTCCGTCTTTTGGTCCTTAAGCTCTTTGAGCGGCACCGTCCGAGCAGAATGTTTCGCGATGATTCGTTCGAATTTCTTCACTGTGGCCGCGGGTACACTCTTCTTTTCGGGTAGACCAACTTCCTTCGGCGAGCGCAGCTCGTCGGGAAAACGCATAGTCTCAGCGCGGAGAATTCCATTCTCAGGAAAGATGGCCACCAGATATTCTTTTCCGCGCATAACGAACGTGGCGATACCGGACAAGTGACTCTTTTCCATCGTGTCCACCAGGAGCCGGTAGGCTTTCTCTGAGCCCTCAGCCGGGGCCAGAAAATAAGAGCGGTCGAAGTAGATGGGCGGGATCGACTCCAGGTCGACAAAACGTCGCAGGTCGATGTCCCGGCTCTGCTCCGGCGCCAGCCGCTCGAGTTCATCGTCGGTGACGACGACGTACTTGTCTTTGTCGATCTCAAAGCCACGAACCATATCATCCGTGTCGAGATCGCGACCTGTCTTCTCAGAGTAATAGCGGCGCGCCAGAGGTTCATGTTCAGGTCCCAGCATTCGCAAGGGCGCGCGATTCGTCCGATTACCGGGATAGAGATCGACCGGAACGCTGACCAATCCAAACGTTAGCGTGCCGGACCAGAAAGGACGGGCGCCCCTCTGCTCGGTAGCTTCGGATTTTTTCTTCGTGCGTTTTCTGGTTGCCATCGGTACCAACGGACTCCGGTTAAGATTCGACTTCAACGGGGCACAAAGACGATCCACGAACTCACACGAAATGACACGAACCAAAGCCCACATTTCGTGTCGTTTCGTGTGAATTCGCGGATCGCATTTCTGTTAACACGTGACCGCCCCTGATGCCGGCTCAAGCTGCGCGCTTCTGCTTCTTCAACGTCTCAATACTCTTCGACAGAATCTTGTCGAGCGACGCCGGCCGGCGTTTACTCTTCACCAGGCGCAGCTTCGGCGCTCGACCTTTGGCCTTCTTCTCAACAAATTCCATCACCCGTTGGCGGTATTCATCCTGGTAATCTTTGGGATTAAATTCACCCTTGAGCATCTCTACCAACTGCTTTGCCATGCTCAATTCTTTCTTGTCCGGAGCCCGCCCGGCCGGCCGCGGCAATTCTTTCGCGGACAAGACCTCGTCCGGACTGCGCAAAGTGAAGAGCATTAAATAATCATCTTCAGCACGAAGCGCGCCGACGTAGGGCTGTTTGCGCATTACCCAATGTGCAATGCCCTCTCTGTTCTCTTTGCGCAAGGCTTCCGCCAGCGCGAAATAGGCAGCCTGATCGCCGTCGGGCCCAAGATAGTAGGGCCGATCATAAAACTCCGGAGCGATGGCCTGTGGCGGAATGAAATGCTTGATTTCAATTTCGCGATTCGCTTTTGGCTCCAGGCTTTTAAGTTCCTCTTCATTGAGAATCACGAACCTGCCCGGCTCGACTTCAAAACCCTTTTGAATCTCTTCATTGGCCACTTCCTCGCCGCTGTCGGGGTCGATCATGTGCTGCTTGACACGAGTCTTCGACCGTTCCTCGAGGATGTGAAAGCGCACGGTTTGATCTTTTAGCGCCGCGTACAATTTCACCGGCACCTTCGTCGAGTCAACTTTGAGCTCCCCTTTCCAAATCGCTCTCGCTGCCATCTCTCACCTCGCGCCTTCGGCCGCTGTGTCGGTGCAACCGGGACAGAATATTTCTACTGAGATTGTCTGCACACAGTCGACGCAGACCGCCTCGTCGCACGCCACACACCGGTACTCCGTCTGATATAAATACGTGTGGCTGCACGCCGGACAGACTTCAGTACCCTCTTCCAGCCACCACGGCGGATTCCGCTTACTGTTTGCCATACATTGCTAACTTAAGAGCATTTTCAGTTCCACAAAAACCCCCAACATCGGAGCGCGGACATCCTGTCCGCCTGAGCGCGCAGCGCGAACAATACTTCGAATTGAATCTCTTCATAGATCTGAGCGGGCTTCGCCCGCCGGGCGGACAGGATGTCCGCGTTCCGCTTTTGCTTAACTCCCGCCCGTCTTCTTCCGTGGATGTTTGTCATAGAAAAGGATACTGACGACCAGCACGATGCCGGCAATCGCCGCCATCAGAAAAAAGATCATTGGCAGACCCGGGTAACCGAGGAGTCGAAAAGATGTCTCGACCCGCATCATTAAGGCGGCGCCGACAATCAGCGAGGCTAGCACCAGGCCCAGCGTAATTCGATTGGCCACCTTCTGTAGCCCATCGAGCACAACTCGCTCATCGATGGTATCAACGTTAATCTTCAGCTCGTTGTTGCCAATGGCGTCAAGAATCTTGTTAACGCGCGTCGGCAGCCGCTCGACAAATTCCTTAACTTCGATCACGCGAGTCAAGACGCTGCCCGGCTCGATCGTCTTTATGATCCGGCGCGCCAGAATGCCGGTGGCCTCGTCGCGAATTACTTCATTGGGATCAAAGTCCGGCGCCAGCGTGTAAACCACTCGATCGAGATTCAGCAGCGCCTTCGCAATCAGGGTGAATTCCGGCGGCAGACGGAACCAGCTGTCCGCCGAGATTCGCGTGATCTCCAGCACCACGTGACCAGCATAAATATGTTCCAACGTGACGTCTGCATTTTCCGCTACCAGATTCGCCACCCGATGTTCGAAGTCGTGCTTGTCAAAGTTCGGTTTGGGCTCGCCCATCTTCATCGACACTTCGGCGGCTTCGTCGCCGCGACCTTCACTGATGGCCAGGAGGAGCCGCAACAGGTTTTCCTGAAAAGTACCGCTGATGTGCCCGACCATTCCGAGATCAATCAGAGCGATGCGGTTGTCGTCGGTGATGAAAACATTGCCCGGATGAGGATCGGCGTGAAAAAAGCCGTCAAGCAATATCTGTTTGAGATAAGCGCGAAACAGTTCTTCCGATAACGACGCGCCGTCCAACTCCATCAGTCGCAACGGACTCAGGCTGGTTATCTTCTTGCCCGCAATGTAATCCATCGTCAGGACGCGTGAAGTGGTGAAGTCTTCAATCGGCTCGGGAATGACGATCTGCTCAAACTCGCGCAGACTCGCGCGCAGCCGGCGCAGATTGCCCGCCTCTCGTGTGAAATTAAGCTCGCGCACGAGGCTCTGGCGTAAGTCGGAGAGCATGTTGCTGAATTCGTAACGCTTGCCCATTTCCGTGTGCGCGTCGATGAAATCAGTGATCTCTTCCAGCGATTCCAGGTCTTTTACAATCGTCTCGCGCACGCCCGGCCGCTGGACTTTGACTACCACCAAACGTCCATCTCGCATGCGCGCGCGATGCACCTGCGCCAGGGACGCCGCGGCCATTGGTTCCCGATCGAATTCGGCAAACAGCTTCGAAAGGCGCGCGCCCAATTCAGTGGAAACGATCTGCTCGACTTCATCGAATGAGAATGGCTCGATCTGATCCTGCAAACGACCCAGAGCCTCGAGGTATGGTTCCGGCAAAAGGTCGCCACGCGTCGAGAGCAACTGCCCTAACTTAATAAAGGTAGGACCCAGTTTTTCGAGATCTGAGGCGAGTTCCTCGGCTTTCGGTTCAACCGTGGTGGTCACTGCCTCGTCGTGCCCGCTGATATCGAGATCAGTCTGTTGGACCAGATCTGAGCGGCCATACTTGATGAGCAACGCCACGACGTCTTTGTAGCGTTTGAGGCGTTCGGGTTTGAGTGATAGGGCCATTTGTCTTCAAGAAAAGTCCGCAAAGAAGTCCTGGCAGTGCTAACTTTCGGGCGCTCTCTGCCTGCGCAGCAGAATCGCAATCCCGGTTACAGCGACCGCCATCGCCGCGAAGAATCCCAGCCAGAACCAACCGGTTAATTGCGTCGCGATTAGTCCGGATGAATTGTGCGCCCGCGTTCGTTCGCGATTCATCAGAAAGACGACGATCGCGCCTGCGAAGGTGCTCAGCAATCCGAGCAGTTGCGAGCTCGATGCGCGCATGCGCACCAAAATGAAAACCAGCACGCCGCAAATCACCAATGGAATCAACCAGAGCAACGCGTCGTCTTGTCTGGCCAGATCCAAACCGCTCAACGAATCTTTCGCGCCGGCGCAACTAACCTGCACCCAGGGCAGAAAGAAGCAAACCAGCACGATGATCGCCGCACTCAGGTTGATGCGTCTTAACATTACTAGTCGCTCCCTACCTGTCAAGACATGTGCCGTGTTGCTCGGTGAAAGGGCTGCTCGGAAAAACGCATAATCCCGCCATTTTGAGTAAATCGATTGCGTTTCTTGCGTACACAATCGTGACAGAAGTGTACGAAAGCCGCGATAAGAAGGCCGGCCTTGGCTAATACCTGGTTACAGTTTCCTCCGCCAACCTTCTTCACTCCGTTAGAAGTGAAATGTTTATAGATTCGAGCATCACCAACCACCGGCTCCGCTCGAAGGAGCGGAGGACTTCTCGAGTCGAAGAGGGTCCTTTTGTTCTCCGCTTCTTCGAACGGAGCCTGAACGATCGTCGGGCTGCGTTCTATAAACATCTCACCCCTACCGGGTGAAACCTGTCCCCTATGCTGACGACTCCAATTCCGCGTGTTCGGCGCGCGCGCGATCCGGTCGAGCCCCGATTCGCGCGGAATCAGTTTTTTCTGATAGCATCTGCGCGACGTTTCATACAGACTGTTTCGAACCGAATCCAATGAGCGCTGTCACTCAAAACACACAATCAACGATATCGACCGAAGAGATCCGAAAGCAGTTTCCGGCTCTCGACCGCGAGCACAATGGTTTTCCCGTTGCTTACTTCGATGGCGCGGGCGGGACGCAAACGCCGCGCGTCGTAGTTGACGCCGTCTCGGACTATCTGCTGAATCACAACGCCAACACCCATTGGGAATATCCGACCAGTCACGAAACCGACGCGATCATCGAAGCCGCCCGTTATGCCTTTGCGGATTTTCTGAATGCCTCGGCGAATGAAATCGTGTTCGGTCCAAACACGACGACGATGATCTATCATCTGTCGCGCGCCCTGGGTCGCACGCTCGGGCCGGGCGATGAGATCGTTATTACCGAACTCGAGCATCACGCTAACGTTGCCCCCTGGCAGGCGTTGGTGGTTGAGCGTGGGGTAACTTTGAATGTCGCGCAGATGGATCCCGAAAGCGGCCAACTTGATTGGAACGATTTCGAGCGACTGGTTAATAAGAAGACTAAGGTCGTGTCGTTCGGCGCGGGATGTAATGCGCTGGGGACGGTGAACGACTATAGTCGCGCGGTTGAACTCGCCCATTCATTTGGCGCACTCGCGCTGGTCGATGCAGTGCATTACGCGCCGTACTTTTTGTGTGACGTTAAGGAAACGGATTGCGATTTTCTCACTTGTTCGGCTTACAAGTTTTATGGGCCGCACGTGAGCGTCTTCTATGGCAAGCAGGATTTGCTGGAGTCGATCGACTTTCCCAAGCTTGAGCCCGCGCCCAACATCGCACCCGAGCGGGTAGAGATGGGCACGCAGAACCACGAAGGAATCGCGGGCGCTGCCGCGACGGTGGATTTCTACGCCGCGCTTGTGGCAGGTAGTAGCATAGACTTCAGTCTGTGTAACGATTCCACCGATGCTCGAACAAACACAGAGTCGAGTTTGTCCCACTCACGCCGCGAACTCTTGCAGTCCGCGTTCGCCGGCTTGCGCGCGCACAGCTCAGCGCAGGTTAAGCGACTGTGGCACGAACTGTCGAATATCAAAGGCGTGCGCTTGTATGGTCCGCCCCCTGACGTTGCCCGCACCCCGACAGTGTCTTTCACCATCGATCAAGTTGCTTCGACAGAGGTCGCCCGGCAACTCGCCGAACGTGGATTGTTTGCGTCGCACGGCGATTTCTACGCGGCGACGGTGATTGAGCGCCTCGGTCTGGCGCCCGAAGGACTGGTGCGTGTGGGTTGTGCTTGCTACACGAGCGATGACGAGATTGAAAGATTGATTGAAGCGGTAAAGGAGATTGCTGGCTCCCACTGATTTCTCCGTGTTCTCTGTGCCTCCGTGGTAATTATTTCGGTGCCCCGGTAAGATTCACCACGGAGACACGGAGAACACGGAGAACACGGAACACAGGTCGGGAAGTCAGGCAATGAATCAATACCACGACATCCTGCGCTCAATTCTCGAGCACGGCACCGAGCACAAAGATCGCACGGGTGTCGGTACGATTTCTCACTTTGGATTTCAGACGCGCTTTGATCTGCGCGCAGGCTTTCCCATCGTCACAACCAAGAAAGTTCCCTTTCGCTGGATAGCAGAAGAGTTGTTCTGGTTTTTGTCGGGCGATACAAACGAGACGAATTTGCGCGCTCGGGGCGTGGACATCTGGCAGGAATGGGCTGACGCAGAGCACACGCAGCGCTTTGGTCGCGAAGCCGGCGACCTTGGCCCGGTTTATGGTTATTTGTGGCGTTCATTTGGCGGTCATTATCCGAAACGTGACGGAGTCGATCAGATTGCGCGTCTGATTAACGAGATCGAAACGAATCCGAATTCGCGCCGTTTGATTGTCAGCGGCTGGGATCCGCGCGAATGCGACAACGTCGACCTGCCTCCCTGTCACACTTTGTTTCAATTCAAGGTTGAACAACCTGGAGCCGTCCCTATCGACCACCCCACGCGGGCTGCCCGCGCGGGGACCCCGGTTCGTCGGGCTACTGTCCCTTTATTGCACTGTCAACTTTATCAGCGTTCGGCCGATGCATTCCTCGGCGTGCCTTTCAATATCAGTTCTTATGCTCTGCTGAGCCATTTGATCGCGCATGTGTGTGGGTTGGAAGTTGGCGAGTTCATCTACACGCTCGGCGATTATCACATCTATCAGAACCATCTCGAACAGGTTAGAGAGTTGTTATCGCGTAGGCCTCTGCGGTTGCCGCGATTCGAAGTCAGGGATGACGAGCATAATCTGCGAGGGTTGGAAGGTTTGCTCAGCATGCGATACGAGCACCTAAATCTTGTCGGTTATGAATCGCACGCAAAAATAGCAGCGACCGTGGCGGTGTGATAAACGTCGTTATGGATGTAAGCGAGCGGGCACTAGCCCGACCGTGAAGAGGGCTTAAAAAGCGGCGACAAGTCGCCGCACTCCAAAATGATTGTCGGCATCGTCGCAGTAGATCGAAATCTGGCTATCGGCAAAGGCGGCCGTCTGCCGTGGCATTACTCTGCCGACATGAAGTTTTTCAAAGAAACCACGATCGGGAATGCGGTGGTGATGGGAAGACGCACTTGGCTAACTTTGAAAGGACCGCTGAAGGATCGGCAGAACATCGTTCTCAGTCGCAATCAGAATCTTTCATCGGATGATTCCGTGAAGGTCGTTGGGGATGTTGACTCAGGGCTGGACCTTGTAAGGACTCAGGACACGCATCTCTTCGTCATCGGCGGTGCGCAGGTTTATGAATCATTCCTTCCGCATATCGAAAGATGGATTGTTACCGAAGTCCCGCTCGCAGTCGAAGGCGCGGACACTTTTATGCCGCCAAACTTTCTGGATGGATTCGAGATGTTTGAGGCGCGTCAGTTGGATGAAGGCTTGCGGGTGAAGTTCTACGAACGGAAGCCTCTCCTTTAAACCTGCCTAATACCTGGCGCCTAATTCTGCGTCGGTAGCTCAGGTACCCTCGTCCTTTTCCCATCCAAATTGCGGTTTCCGGGCATAGCCGACGCTTTCCCGGTCAGGAATGGCTTATGTCCTTTCTGCCGCCGGACCAAAATGGCTTATGGAGTCAGGAATTGAGGTTTTCCTGAGCAAAATGGAAAGCCTAATGAGCATTTCCACCCTCGGAAAAAGCCATTTCCAAGCTTGGAAAAGTCTTCACAACACTTGGAAAGACGATTTCTGCACATGGAAAAGTGATTTCTGCGGGCGGAAAAACGATTTCTGTTACGTGGGAAAGTGAGTTCTGCAGCCGGAAAGGTGATCTCTGCACGTGGAAAGGTCATCTCTGCAGGCGGAAAGGTGATCTCTGCACGTGGAAAGGTCATCCCTGCAGCCGGAAAGGTGATCTCTGCACGTGGAAAGGTGATCTCTGCACGTGGAAAGGTGATCTCTGCACGTGGAAAGGTCATCTCTGCAGGCGGAAAGGTCATCTCTGCACGTGGAAAGGTCATCTCTGCACGTGGAAAGGTCATCTCTGCACGTGGAAAGGTCATCTCTGCACGTGGAAAGGTCATCTCTGCACGTGGAAAGGTCATCTCTGCAGGCGGAAAGGTCATCTCTGCACGTGGAAAGGTCATCTCTGCACGTGGAAAGGTCATCTCTGCACGTGGAAAGGTCATCTCTGCACGTGGAAAGGTCATCTCTGCAGGCGGAAAGGTGATCTCTGCACGTGGAAAGGTCATCTCTGCACGTGGAAAGGTCATCTCTACAAGGCGGAAAGGTGATCTCTGCACGTGGAAAAGTGATCTCTGCACGTGGAAAGGTGATCTTTGCAGGCGGAAAGGTCAGGGTCGAGATTGCCAGGGCCAACCCGGTCACTACCGCTCCCGGTACTGACCGCATTAAGCTCAGTTCCCATCGTTCCCGGTCATATCCAGCACATCATGCCGCGTAATGATTCCGGTTATCCGGCCGTACTCTTCAATCAAAACGGCGGGACTTGAACGCAGCTTGCGCGTCACCACGTTCACGTCATCGTCGACGTCGACGGTAGGAAAACCTTTGTCCATCAACTTGCTCACCGGAGCCTCCAACAGATCGCGATCGTTAAAGACTTTGGAAAGCACGTGGTTCTCTCGCAGAGACCCAACAGACTCGCCGTCTTCGAGCACTGGAATCTGAGTCAGGCCCAACTCGTTCATTTTGGCCAGGGCTTCGGCGACGCGATCATTCGGAGCTACCACCACCAGGGCCTTCGGCGAGAGGGCGCCCTTCGTTTCGCTAATCAGTCTGGCGGTTATTTTTTGCGGTTCGAGCAGGCGCTTTTCTTTCATCCATTCGTCAGAATGAAACTTTGTCAGGTAGTGCTCGCCGGTGTCGCACACGATAAAGACGATGATGGCGTTCTCATCGAGATCCTTGGCCACGCGCAACGCGGCTGCGCAGTTGGTGCCCGTCGAGCCGCCGCAGAAGATGCCTTCCACGCGACCCAACTGTCGCGCCGTATCAAACGACTCGGCATCGGTAATATTCATCACCACGTCGACGTATTGCAGGTGAGCGTTTCCCGGCAGAACCTCCTGACCGATTCCCTCAACCAGGTATGGCGTCGTTTCCGGAACTTTGCCGGTTTCTTTGACGGTCTTGTAAATCGATCCAAAAGGATCAGCGCCGATGACTTTGATGTCGGGGTTTCTTTCCTTCAGATATTTTCCCGTGCCGGAGATCGTTCCGCCGGTGCCGATGCCAGACACAAAGTGCGTAATCCTGCCTTCGGTCTGTTCCCAGAGTTCGGGGCCGGTGGTGCGATAGTGCGCTTCAGGATTAGCCGGATGTGAATACTGATCGGGATAAAACGAGTTCGGCGTTTCGGCGGCTATTCGTCGGGCAGTCGTAACGTAATGATCCGGCGTACCCGGTTTTGCCGACACCGGCGTAATCACCACATCGGCGCCGAGCGCTTTCAGATAGCGCGACTTCTCAACCGACGCTTTGTCGGTCATGACAAAGATGCATTTGTAACCTTTGACTGACGCGGCCAACGCCAAACCGATGCCGGTGTTGCCGGAGGTGGCTTCCACGATGGTGCCGCCCGGTTTCAATTTGCCCTCGCGTTCGGCCGCCGCAATCATCGAGATGCCGATGCGATCTTTTACCGAGAAGCCCGGGTTGAGATTCTCCATTTTGGCCAGGATCAGAGGCTTTAGTCCCTTGTTCAGTCGATTGAGCTTTACCAAAGGCGTATTGCCGATCAGTCCCAAAACGTCTTCGTAATAGTTCATAAGCTGCCGCCGTAAAATACGAACGCGAGCGCGAGATTACTACAACTTCGTTTGCGCAAGAACAGGTATTCTCGGCGAAGTCATATCTTTTTGCCAAATGCAGGTTGAGTAAGAGAAGAAAAAGAGGAACAGAGGTCCGGCTGCCCGGTGCTAACTCAAGTTCAAATCGGCGACTCTCCTTACTGGGAACGCGGGCGCCCTCGCCCGCACATTCGCGGGCCACACTAATCGCGTGCGAGGGCGCCCGCGCTCCCAGTGATAACAAGTCGCCGAGCTCAAATTGAATTACTCCAGTGGTCGTCATTCGCACGACATGGATCACGAGCATTCCAGTCGCCTGCTTGACTCAGCCGTGTGCCGACGTATAATTCTCACTTCCGTTGTGGGCCGATAGCTCAGTTGGTAGAGCAGCTGACTCTTAATCAGCGGGTCGCAGGTTCGAGCCCTGCTCGGCTCACCATTATTTTCAACAAGTTACACTCTCTCTCAAATCACCAAATTTGGCATGGTGGGCCACTAGTGGGCCAACTTTTTACCTTCCACAAAAGAAACTGTAAACAATAAGCACAGCAAATTAGACAATTCATCAATCGCCCGACATAGAAACCATCAAATACCAGCCCGACGCTCTTACAAAATCGCTCACGTCTCAGAACACATCTCTAACCCTAATTCCACCGCCGGTGTAAGCACCCTAAAAACTTAACCATTGAAAAGTAGAGGTTTCCGGGTAGGATAGGCGACCCAGGAGGCCAGGATGAAGCGGAGCAAATTCAGTGAGCATCAGATCATCGCGATCTTGAAAGCAGTGGAAGCAGGACGGACGGTCAGAGAGGTTTGTCGTGAGCACGAAGTAAGCGATGCGACATATTACAAGTGGAAGACGAAGTACGGCGGAATGGAAGCGGCTGACATCCGACGGCTGCGTGAACTGGAAGACGAGAACCGGCGCTTAAAGCAGATGTCCGCCGAGTTGCTGGAGAACCGGGCGCTGAAAGATGTGATCGCAAAAAAGCTGTAACGCCGGCGGTCAAGCGCGAGCTGGTGGGGGAGCTGCGACGCGAGCATAAACTGACCGAGCGTCGGGCCTGTGCGGCGGTGAGCTTGGGACGATCGGTGTACCGCTATCGGCGCCGACCGAGTGGCGACGGTGAACTCATCAAGTTGCTTTTGGAGTTGGCGCACCGGCGGCCAGAGGAAGGATTTCCGAAGCTGTTCAAGCGGCTGCGGCGGCAGGGTCGGCGCTGGAATCACAAGCGAGTGCATCGGGTGTATTGCAGCCTGAAATTGAACAAACGACGCAAGGGCAAGCGACGGTTGCCAACCCGTAATCCGGCGCCGCTGCAGGTGACGCAAACGATGAACGAATGTTGGTCAGCAGACTTCATGAGCGATGCGTTGTGGGACGGTCGGCGGTTCCGGACCTTCAATGTCGTCGATGACTTCAATCGCGAAGCGCTGGCGATCGAAGTCGACTTCAGCCTGACGGCCGAGCGGGTGGTGCGCGAGCTTGAACGGATAGCCGCTGTCCGCGGCTATCCCCTCAAGCTCAGAACAGACAACGGTCCGGAGTTTATCGCCCTGGCGCTGGCTGAATGGGCCGAGGATCATGGCGTCACGCTCGAGTTCATCAAACCGGGCAAACCGATGCAGAATGGCTTCATTGAAAGATTCAATCGCAGCTACCGCCAGGCGGTGCTCGACATGTTCGTATTTCAGACTTTGCATGAGGTGCGGGAACAAACCGAAATGTGGCTTAAGGAGTACAACGAAGAGCGGCCAGATGATGCTCTGGGAGACATGACGCCCAGAGAATTTCTTCTAACCCAAAATCCGGAAATCTCTACTTGTGGGTGGACATAAACGCGGGATACTTACATAGTTGTCTTTAGCTAACGAGTTTTACCTGGTTGATTAAAAACAATCTCTAAGAGCAATCTCTAAATCAACTTCTTAGTGAACCAAATTACTCGGCCAACGCCGAACTTGAGTAGCTCGCTATTTATTGAACTTATTCAGACGTTCCTTTAGTGGATCGGCTAACTTTAGGCAGGGGATTGTATGAAATATTTCGTCATTAACTTAGATAGATATCAAAATAGACTGTCCAATTTTTTTAATACTAATGGAAATAGTGACAAAATAGAGAGATTCAGAGCCGTAGATGGCAATAAGTTAGTGATCGAAACTCTTGAAAAGCGTGGTCTCATTGAAAAAGAGCTACGCAGTTATTCTCGTCCGGCACTGGGCGTTGCACTGTCTCATCTTTTGTTATGGGAAAAGTGTAGAGAAATAAACGAACCTATTACGATCTTCGAGGATGATGCGGTACTGAATGATGAGTTTTTTGAAAAGAGCCAAAGAGTTTTAGAAACCCTTCCTAACTCATGGGAGTTTATAGCCTGGGGGTGGAACTTCGATTCTGCGATGCAATTCTATTTGGCGAGTAGTTTTTCTCCTTGTATTACTTTTTATAGTCAGGACGAACTCCGTAAAAATATTGAGCTATTTAAAAATCAGACTTTCGTTCCTTCTGCCTACAAGCTTCATACCCTGTTTGGCGCCTTTGCGTATGGCGTTAGCCCATTAGGGGCGAACCAATTAAAGAAACACTGCTTTCCTATAGTGGAAAAAAAAGTATTTGTTCCAGCCTTAAATAGAGATGTATTGAATTATGGATTTGACGTTGCATGGAATGAATATCATCGCTATGGGAAATCATTTGTTTGCTTTCCTCCTTTAGCGGTATCCAAAAATGACGACTCCACAATTCAAAAAAGTTCTGTTGCATGAGAACATGAACTCAATGCTTGATAAAGAATAATCAATTTCAAAGATCGTGCGTCATACATTGCCAGGTTCAAAAATACAGTTTAACTTGACCTCAGTACCATAGATACCTGAAATAGTCCTAACTCACAACCAATATCGAAAAGCGAACAAAATGAAGCAAGGGGACTGCCAGTGGCGCTAAGCAATAGCTGCCAGGTTCGAGGCGATGGCGACCCTCGGTTCACGCAGCAGGGTTTTAAGCAAATTCGTGTTCTCCAGATCGTTGCGCATTTTTTGGATGCTGCCCCAAAGTTCTTTTGTCTTCTCGAGCACTCCTTCTTCTTGCAACTTTCGCTCAATCTGATCAAGCGACAACCCCTGCAACGAATAGCGAAAAACTGTTAGATACAGTGAGTCGAAGTCCGCGATTCCCACTAAATTGGGTTCTATGGAACCCGGCAATTTTATAGTTGATAACTGTTGCACCCAGTCGCAAACGGTATCTACCGGATCTTTGCCGGGAAAACGTTCCTCGACTAACTGCAGCAGGCGTGTTTTATCCGGAACGTTCAGGAGTAAAGCAAGAAAGTAACGATGCTCATTAGAGATAACAATTTTACGTTGATCGATCAAACTCATCTTTCTGTGGAGTTCTTCAAAAACCGGCGGCAGAAGATCTATAAGCGAGCCGTGTTTTTCTCGGGCAATGTCGATAAGTTTGTTGAAACGTTCCTGCCCTTTTTCAGAGAGAAAGACCCTGTCACCCGTATCACTGAAAAACTTGTGAATAACATTGAGAATCGAGAACGTGGTTTGGAAGTCCATAGACCTCACTAACTGCTCCACAAACGAGTCGACTTTCTGATGACGCATTCTGATAAGCAACTTGATGCTCTGTATCTGCCTATTCGTGACGCTGTCTTCATAGAACGGATCAATTGCTAAAGAAGGAGGCAGATAATCATACTGTGGCAAGGCGTTGATATTTCCGTGGGTCCTGATGGTTAGCGTGACCGACGGCCGGTCAAGATGAAACAACGAATGTATAAACTGTCGCCCCGGAAGTATTTTCCTGATGTCGCCCTTTTTCAGTAACTGGACATGATCCAAAATGATGGCGCCGACCGACATATGAGGATTTATCGCGTGCGTTTCTCGAAAACTATAACGGCTATGAAGGCTTGAGCCGAGGAGCACCTGGAACGCACCTGAAAAGGAGTGTTGGTGTAATGACGTCGTGCCGTCCAGCCAATAGTAGGCGCTGATATGAAATCGGGGCCCGTTATACAGGGTCACCATGAGATCGCTGAATTTGTCATCTCGCTGGGTCGGCAATCCCAGATTTTGATGGAGCGTGCAAATGATCTCCCAGGGACTCGGGCCCTTCAACGCGTCCATCTCCGCAAGCGCATCCGATGCAATTCCAGGAAAGACACTGTCTTCGTAATTTTTCTCTCGCCAACGAATTTCAACTTGTGACCCAAGATCGTGGTAGAACTGCATATTCACCTCCTCAGGAATTCGCCATGGAGATCAATCGCAAGACTCGTTTGAGAATTAAAAAAGTCGAACTAGTCTAGTCCTATCTTGCATCGCCCAACAACATGAATCCGGACCATTATACGGATGCTGATAAGTCTTCTCTTTCAGCAGCGTGATGGTAGCGGCCCTCAAATTCAAGTTCCTACTGAGAACAGCTCTAAAAGATACCGGCAACAGTTAAGAAGGAATTTAAGATACTTGTACTTTTCCAAAAAATGGAACCAATAAATTGTCGGGTGTCTTGGAACCAACAAGTTACCGGAGCGGCAAATTATCGCTTCAAGTTAACATGGAGCTGTAACTTGAATCAATAATTTGCGCTTCGCTCAGTGCGCCAAGAAAAAGTAGGTAACTTAAGCAGCCTGGGGTAAGCGGGACTTTGGTTTTGGGAGCAAGAGATCTAAGCGGCCATTAAGCACAGCGACGCGGAGGGCGACAATAGCGTCACAACCAGGCTCACCCCAGCGTCGCCCACAGCCGTTGGTGCGGGCGCCGATGAGGCGGCAACCACCCTCCACCCCACCGCTGCCGCGGGGCCAACCCGCTTGCTCATAACGGGCGTAATCCATGGCATAACAATGCTTAGTCAGATAATGCAAGACTTGCTGGCGGGTCTGCACGGCTGCGGCCGTCGACAATTTCAGATGGGCAATCGATTTGAGCACGGCACTCACGTGCGACTCGCTCAGCTTGTGTAGTTGCGCGCTGGTCCAAGCCTGACACTGCTTGCTGCCGGCGCCAAAGCGCACTTCGCCCACGGCGTGGATTTTCTCGGCCACACGATAAAAATCACGCACGCGGGTAGCTTCCGGCGCCACCAAAGCAAAGATCTGCTCCATGGCTTCCGCCCCATCGGCCACCGCTACTATGCGGTCGCCATCCTGCACTCCCGCCCGTTGCATGGCGCTCCAAAACGGTCCCGCAAACTCGGCCGCCGAACAACGCAGCGCGACGATTTCGCGCTGCAACAACTCGTGCCGTCCGGGACTGCTCTCCGCCCGAGCCTTCAGTTCATAGATCACTCCCACTTTCCACTTCCTGCCAACGACCATCCTGAAAACCCACGTGCTTGCCATCGCATTCGATAATCCAAGTCTTGGGTGTCGGCCCTGCGGGCCGCAACTCCCGTTGCCGGTAACGTGTTTCCTCAGCCCGCTCCCAGGCCAGCGCTTGCGCCCCACTCGCTTCGGCCACCTGCCGGACCACTTCCCGGTTAAGCTCAATTTGCTGCAGTTCCGCCAGCGTCTGCGCCGCTACCCCAAACGATAAATGCCCGGCCAGATGACCGATGACCCGCTGTAAGCGCGGCGTCACTGCCCGACCGATCAGTTCCAACTGCTCGTCCAGCGGCACACAGCCCGCCGACAGACCCCACAGTAATAGTAGGCCTGCTCATATTTAATGAACCCGAAACTGCTCAGCAACTGCCGCCTCCGGTAATTCTCGAACTTCATCGCCCCGCCACACCCACCGCACTCGCCGCGCGCACCCCCAAGCCCTTCACCGCTTTGAGCAACGCCAGTTCCAACCGCCAAAGATTCCAGCCCGCTGAGCTGTTCTCCGCGAAACTGGTACTCAAAATCTTGATAAACTCCTCATACGCTGGCATCATCTGCAACCGGAAGTTTTCTTCCATCGGGGTATCCTCCTTCTAGTTTTTTCGACGGAACTTTTAGAAGGTAACCCGCTCTTTATTTCCTACCTACTTTTTCTTGCCGCACTGCGCTTCGCTGACAGCCCACTTGACACTGAATAAATTTCAAAGATCGTGCGTAATACATTGCCAAGTTCAAAAATACAGTTTAACTTGACCTCAGTACGATAGGTACACTATAGTCAGTTCACAATCACCATGCTTAAGGATGTTGCGCCTCATGATTCAGCGCGCCTGCTCATGGTGCGGAAGGCTGGCGCCTCTTTCGTCAGTGACCTCAACATCTGTTCATCAGTCTTCGAAGCAGTGCTCGAGGAGTTTGCCTCGACAGGAAGGGAGTTGGAACAGTTACGCCAACAACTTGTCGATCAACTCCATGTTGCCGTACCCCAAACAGAGGACCGTATCAACCGCAACCTTCTACTCAAAACCAAACGCGCGGTTTTCAATAGCCGGCCAATTGCTTCACTCGAGGCGATGTCACTCGAGCCAACGCTTCAGAAGAATCTCGCGCGCTACCGTGCACTGTTGACTCGACGTACAGAACTGTTGGAGTCCACCCGAGGCGAAGTCGTTGCTGAATTGCGGTCGCAACTCTGGCAACTGACGCAGAATGAGGAGTTTCGCACTGCGGTTGATTATTCCTGCCCATGGCTCCTGAGAAAGTATGAGCGCGCCGAAGAAGAAGGTGAGCTGAACTTTTCCAATGCAGAGAGGGCGATCCACGCCTATGCTACGAAGTTTTTCAGCAAAGCGAATCCGTTTTATGTCTTTGCCACGGTAGCGTTCCCGTCAACGAGTAACGACGCTTCCGAATCGTATTGTGAGTTAATAATCAATACAACGCTGCTTCTGAATCTCGAGCGCTTGTTGTTAAAGACAGTAAGCGATCCATACCAGAGACGGGCCTACCTGCGCGCCTCCATTTACCAGGACAACACGTTTCGTTTCATCATCGTTAAGAGTCGCGGGCTGCGTCTGATCTCCGCTAAAGACAATCCATTGCTCCGGCAGGTAATCGCTTTTTTTGATGATCTGAACCGTGAGCACACCGTTGGAAATTGCCTGGATTTCCTGCTCGAAAGGCTACCGGTTGCTGAGAAAAAGACAGTGCAGGATTATCTGGAACTCCTGATCAAACAGGGAGTCGTAATTGAATATCTCGTTAAAGACTTTGACAACTTCAAAGACGACTTGTTTGGCCGAAGTGACGCATACGATGAGCTAATATCGAACCTCCAAAGGTTACACCTTGCATGTTTCTCTCGCGCTGAGCTCCCCGAGATACACAATAAACTTAGTTCACTTGCTTTGGACCAGACGGTCGCTCCTGAAACCTTGTATTACGTGAATACCTACGAGCGGACCGAAGCTGGACCACACGAATCACTGATGCACGCGGTCCAGAATGATCTACGAGATCTCAAACCGCTCTTTCCAGTGTCTAACTTTTTCGAGCGGGCTTACATCATAAAAACATTTTTACTTGACCGCGTCAGAGCAGCTCCAAAACGGGAAGTTCCATACGTCGAGTTGATGTGTGAATTTATGTGCCACTTCTCGGAAACTATCGAAAAATACCAGGCATCAGTTCACCGCAAGCGTGACCAGCAGCATGCCATTGTTAACTGGCTGCAACGAGTTTCGAATTGTTCGGGCCACATGAGGCCGGGCGAGTTTGCTGGGCTGCTAAACGACCGACCTTCGGCACTGGTCGATCAACCCGCACAGGAGACAGATCCCAACCACACTCATTGCTTTAATGGTTCATGCGATTACGTCAAGAGAATTTATTACCTGGCCAACGTCTTTGCTGGTTATGGCCGATTTGTGTCACGCTACCTGCTCCATCAACGAACGAAGCATTACCAGCCATTGCCGAGTGACGATGAGTGGCTCGATGTGCAGTTGGTTGCACCTTTCAAAGACAATCGCAGCTATCTAGTGACGATGCTTCCCACAGGTTGTGGTTTCGAGACTCGCTACCGGCATTACTTCGAGCGTTGGATCAACGCTTCTAACATCGTAGTGGGCGAGCGCGATGGGCGCGTAGTTTATCGCGATGGTGCTAGCGGACGAATGCTTCGCTTCCACTTTTTTGGATTCGTACTCGTCGATTATCTCACCGCCGATTACCAGCTCCTGCTGACTGAGCATGCGGACTGTTATGTGAGTCTGTTTGAACACAACCCGATCACTATTGGTTCAAATGAATTTCTTATTAACATTCCCCCGCTCTACTATGGCTCGGTCTGCCTCCGCAGAGAGCAATGGGCATTTTCGAAATCCGTACTGGATAACGTATGCGACCACGACGACATATTGACTTGCACCGCAAAACTACGTGAGTGGTTACACGACAATATGGGTACAGAGGAGGATGAGATGTACTTTCGCTCCTGGTCTCCGCGAGATGTATCCAGTCCACGCTATATAAATTTGCGTAATCCTCTTGGCGTGCAAACGTTTCGCCGTACTTTACTTGGGCTTCCGCCTGATTCGATGATCTCGTTCGCGCGAATGGAACCGCCGGCCGCACATATGTACTTACAGAACGAACGGCCATTCGTCACTGAGCTGATGATCGAAGTATGAGCCACCCTTCCAGGCCACGTGCTGCAACCTGGTTGAGCTTTCACATCTTTCTGCCAGGTGCTTTTGAATCGTTCCTGGTGGACCACCTGGCTCCTGCTCTGCTAGACGATCTCAAAGCAGGCACAATCAAGCGATTCTTTTTCATTCGCTACAGTGAAGGGGGCAACCACATCCGCCTGCGCCTGATGGCTTGCGCTCACAATGGTGACTTCGAACCGTGGCTTAACAAATTAGTTGGTAACTTTGCAGTAGCGACTTCAAGCGATCACAATAGTTGCCGTGTAGAACAACATCCGTACGATCGTTCGGAACTGTACTTTGGCGAGACCGCATTGTCTGTCTATGCGGAATTGCTCAATGAACAAACGTCGTATCTCGGCTTGCGAACGCTCGCACAATATCAGGGGCGCCAGCGTTTGATTGTCGTCCTCGCCTCAATCTTGAATTTTCTTCTGGTTAGCTCCACAGACAGTCTTGAGGATTTCAGGGCGAGGTTGGAAGATTCGCGCCGCTTCGCCGCAAATACAACAGACGATCTCGGCTTTTCAGTTCAACCCGATGAAAAACTTGAAGCAAGCTTACGAAACTTATTGCTTCAACTCCTTCCGCAGTCCAGCACCCTGAATCAGGATCAAACAATTCAGCGCATCCTTCGGCTGTTGCGGCGAACGAGAAAGTGTAAGCCTTCAGGTGAGTTTGTCGCTACACATGCATTACATCTTCTTTGTAACAAGCTTGGTGTATCGATAGTTGAGGAATACAATCTGTTCAGTACTCTCTACAATATCGTAGCTGACAGTTTCTTCCTGCTCAAGAAGGGAGTGGATCATGGGAGAATGGCGTAATTATCATATTTATTACACCGATCCCGATCGTTTAATCCTCGAGTGTGTTTATCCTCTGCTGGAGCGCCATCAGGAACATCTTGAGAAATGTTTTTGGGAGCGACATTATGCGGGCGGGCCACACCTCAGAGTGCGACTACACGGCTCTGCTGATGATGTCAGCAAGGCGGCCTCGGAGTTAGTCGCGGAAGCCACTTCCTACATGACTCGATTTCCGAGTGCGCCGCAAACCAACTACTCTTCACAACTCGCGAAGAAGATGGTCGAAATGGAAGACGAGCCGTCAGAACCGGAAGATCTCGCTTACCGTGTCAATGAAATCCATGAACGACCGTACCAACGTTTGAATCACCGGCTCGTCTCAGACGAGGCAGCCCGCTTATTGGAAGACTTTCTTCAAGACATCATGCCGATTGTGGCAGCAATCCTCAAGGCGCCATTGCCCAAACTGGAGCAGATGTTGCGCATCTATTTCGTGGATGCGTTATTCGGTTCCAAAGATCTGCCTCATGGCTGTGTTTCGTTTAAGTCCCATTGGGAGGGACTTGCCATGAACTATTCAAATCCTCGCCTGAATGACCGTATCGAGTCGAACTACGCACAAAAGCGGGAGCGGATCCGCGAACTGATGCTGGACGTAAAGGAACATTTTGAGAACAAAACACTTGAGAACGATCCGATTCTGAAAGGATGGGTTGATATCGTCACTCGTTACAGTGAGCGCACAAGAACAGTTCTGGAAACTGGCAAACATATTACTCCGCAGTACGAAACGATCGAAAACGTGCGGCTAGCCAAACAAAATCTTGAAGAGCATATGTGGCAGGACAGCAACTTTCTCCGCACGCTCTACGGCGACGAGAGGTTTCTGGCCCTTGTGCAGTATGAGCCCAAGTTTCTGGTGCCGCGCGTTATGGTAAATCTTCTCTATCGTTTACTCGGTATGATCGGCTTGAATGTGATCGACAAGATGACGCTTTGTTACTACGCCCACCGGATTGTTGAAGATCATTTCCAGTGTGATCTAACAGATATCCTCAAGGAAAACATGGAAAAAATAGTGAGTAGACACGCCCACCGTCTGACCCAACAGTGACTGTGTTGAAAAATGTGTTGCAACCGTTGACAAACCACTCAAATGAGGTGTATAGCTACGGTGCCTCATTAATCTCATTGCGGCGGTCCTTGACCGCCATTGACCCGTTGCGATTGGATTTTGAGGTCAATAACCAACAGTGCACATTTCTTGGAGGTAACTTACATGAACGAAGAACTGAAACTGGACTTGAGTGATCTCGAACTCGAGGACATCGAAATATTCGTGCAAGAAGGCAGCCGTGGCATGCCGGACTTTGCAGCGTCAACCGGTACCAATTGCAATGCCCCTGGCGCCTGTTCTTGTAGGGTCGGCGACTAACCCGCAATTGGTGCTGGCAACACCAATTAACTACCAGGAGAGGCGCTGCACTTAGATGCGAAACCCGGGCTCTGAGCTTCTGGCCTCATCAAAGGGCAGCACCTCTCTTTTTTTGGTCTCTTGATGGAAGTCCTACCTAGATCGGCAAAAATTAGACAACTCAATTTCGTGACTCTTTATTACTGACCTCACGACAACGGGTGAATATCCAAATTGAAATCACTCTCGTTGACAAGCGTGCGACCGGTGAAGGCTCGCGCTAAACGTTGCAAACGTTCAGTCACCGCAAACCTCGCGTGGTTATATCCGAACCACATTGGATACAGGCCCGGAGTTACCGCCTTCACGCACCTGATTTGCTTTGCTAAAGTGGGAAAGGTCAAGTCTTTTAGCAAGACTTCAACTCCCTGCTCCTCGAGATGACGAAGAATATCTTCAACGACTTCGCGAAGGTTGTAAGAAGCCTGCGGCTTGACTGGTGACCTGTCATTGATTTGTGCGGCACTCAAAGATGGCGGTGCATCGAAACCGAGGAACGACAGACGCCCGAATGTTTCGTCCAGCGAATAAAACGCGCGATGATCTTCAGGCAGAAGCACCAACTCGGGCGCATCCAGAAATTTTTCGTAACGTTCTCGTGGATACGTTTCTGGATTAGTAGTGAGCCATGATGAAAGATCCTGCAAAGCAGAAAACAATGCGCGTTCTACCAGCGGCCGAGAGGCGATGGCGTACAGACAGCGAGGTCCGTTGCCCTTCTTTTTTACGGCGACCGCAGCGATTGTTGGAACTGCAATGTCCATCCTGAGATCGAAAAGATAGATGTGAAAGTTTGGAAAGGCTGCCTTCAGCCGCCGCCATAATAATTGAAATGGCTCGAACGTGACCGAAGCAGGGTCAATTTGCGGGCAGGGCCGGCGTAGATACCACGTCGTCAAGTGTGCATCGCGTTCAATCGCTTCGAGTAGGGCAAACAGCGAGGCCTCTTCAAAATTACTGCCGAGCGCGCACGCATTCGTTGACGTAAAAACACAGCGATGCTCGCCGGGCAGCATGTATGTGTTGAACCAAATATCCTGAGCAGGCACCAGACGATTTTTGCGCAGGAGCGGCTGATAGGCCCACGTCCAATACATCGGAATGTTGGGATCGTAATCGACGAGTGGCTGGCCTGGTCTGGGCCCACTGGCACGAAAGAACAATGACGCTGGATCAACGGCAACGTCGCTCAGTTCAGCATAGCTACCGTGAATGAGAGATTCATTCACCCTCGACGCGATTATGTGAAGCCGTTCAAGGCCCTCGCAACGAGCGACGAGTGTAGCTTCGACACCGTGAAAGCTTATACCTCCGCAAAAAGCCTCCTGCCGGCCTTCCTTCCAGGCCACTCGCGCAATACCAACAGGAACAGACGCCCTACTCATCAAGTTTCGTTCGCCGCGTATAAACCCAACATCGGGCGATCGCAATCCCTCCAGGTTGGGCACAACGTTCGTGCGCCAACCTGAACCAGCAAACAAGTCTTTTGCGGAATCGCACACACGATCACTCGTCGCTTGCACGTGCGGATGAACATGGACCTTCGAAACGCGTATCTCAGCGGAGACCAGATCCAGCACGGTTACATTTCCCGGCTGAACAGACGACCAAAGGAGTGGTAACAGATCCAGAGTTTCGAGATCGTAGAAAAACTTGAATGGATGACGCTTCAGGTAGTCTGACAGGCTATCAAATTCTTTGAATGGGTAATCGTCGATAATAAATTGAACGATAGAATCAATATTCGGCGCATCCGGCAGACCGCGATCGTCGTAAAGAAACAGACGATGAAAATCGAATAGCAGCCACATTTGTGCTTTCGCGGGATAGTCATTTGCGGGTTCGCTATACCTGCCCAGCACGGTATCAACTCGAAGTGGTTGAGTAAGTCTTCCAGCCGCAAGCTTGACGATCGTCTCGCGAAGCGATAAGTGCTCGTCATGAAGAAGCGCTTGCCCAAACGATACTGGTGCCGTGTTAATCATGCGTCTTTTATTTCGCCGGCCCAGGCCGTTCTGCCCCAGCAACGCACTGCACGATAGCTGAACTGCGCTGGCCCATACTTCACAAAAAGATCCGCCTCACGTTCGTCAGCAATGGTTCTTAAAAGAGAATCTTTAATGAATCGCTGGTAATCAGACGTGGCAAATTCATAAATCTGCGTCGAAGCATCCTGGTAGAACTCGTCCCAGGTGAGAAATAGGAGAATGTCTCGTAACGCCTTGGCGCGGATAAACGAACAGGCCCGGCGGTCGTTGCATTCGTAGACGAAGAGGTTTGCGTTAGTTTTCGACACTTGTGCTGGCAAGCTGGAGACACGCAAGCGCAAGACATCCTGAAGATAGCTGACGTCTTCGTGGCTGGTTTTATCTTGCAGCAGGTCGAGAGATTCAGTCGTGAGCAAGTCGTGTGTTTTCTGCGTCTCGGCGTAACGCTCTAAAAGACTGATTCGTAGGTGCAGGCGTGACCGTGCCACTTGCTGCGTATGTTGGCCCAGCAGTTCCCGCGTGCAGAATTCGATCATTAGCTGCTCGTACGTGTCGTCGTAGTTAAGACCGACCATGCTGATGTCGCGGGAAAAGAAAGGATGTGCAGCTCGCGCCACAACCAGTGGAACCTGGTCCACGTCTGCAATCGTAATTACATTCAATTGCTCCGGGATGGTTCGCAGATCCGCGGCTTTTGAGTCTCTAACCTCAAGCAACCTCGTAAGTCGTTCCTGAGCGTTGTCGAGTTGGTACAACTGATAACAAAATGGCTGCTCAGGAAAGATATTGAAGTTCGACAGGAGCCATTTCGCATACTGCTTGCGCCGTTCAACGTCGATTGTGCTTGCGGCAACGACGCAGACGATTTTTTTCGCGCGCTTTTTCCAGCGTTCGAGAGAAAACAAGACGGCATGTGCATCGTTAGGTGTTATGAAAAACAGATAAGCATCATGTTCTTTCTTCGGATGCGGATAAGAACCGTCTAAAGAGACGAAGACAAGTTCGTCGAAATCCTCTTCAACACAATGCAAAGCCCCAACCTCTTGAAGCTTCGTCAAATACTTTTCAATCGTTGGTCTCTGCGGGGCTGGAACAGAGGCGAGTAGAGTGTCTTGATCATGTTTGCCGTCAAGATGACCTTTCAATCGATCATGCAACCGATCGATGTTCTTCGCTTGAATCGTGAAGATGCCTCTGCGATTGAGCACGTACAATACATCTTTCGCGGAGAGGATCAGGCTATGAGGCTCGTAGGATACGGTTTTCATTGAGGTTGATTTTTCCGCCAAGGCATCGCAGATCTTACCAGACGCTACCGCGTTACGTTAAACGACTCGACTCTGCACGAAGAAAACACCTCAAGTGCAGTGCGCGAGTATACTTGCAAATCAGGGGAGTGAGAGTAAAATCGGTTCTGACAAAACGCTCAACTGGGCTAATCTCCGGCTCCTCCAGATCCTTATGAGTTGGGTAGAGAATAACGAGTGGTTAAAGCCTGCCAGTGACACTCGCGTCCAGTGGAAATATCTACGCCAATTCCTCGTTAATTATCGACCGTTTTGGAAGCGTCTCACAGTAGCAGCCTCGCTGGCGTTGTTCGGATCGTTGACGGCCTTCCTCATTGCTCCCGTTTTCGGGACCATACAAAGAGCAGTCAGCTTCCGTGACTTGCGCCTGCTTGGACTCGCAGTACTTGCTTACCTGGGTATTCTCCTCGTTCAAGTGCTCGTTAACTATGTGAACCGGATCTACCGTTACCGAGTTTCCACACATCTGAATAAAGATCTTTTGTTGGCGTATTATCTCAAGCTCCTCAACATTTCCATCGAAGACTTCATCGCCTTTAAGCAACGTAGCAATCTGTTTCAGCGCGTTATCGATGCAATGGCGATAACTAACGATTTCACCGAAGTCGTGATCCAGGGTGTGCAATCAGCGATTGTGATTGCTGTGATGATGGTCATTATCGGCATGCTCTCGCCGATTACGCTCGCAGTGGTCGTGACGGGCGCCGCGCTGCTGTTCGTCTTCGTAATCAGTCGAGCTCAGCACTTGCGTACGAAACGCCAGCGCTTACTGGCGGTTCAGTTTCCGATGATCGGAAAGATGCTCGAAATCATCGATGGCATCTTTACGATAAAAGCATTGGCCGCTTCTATTCGCGTGACGAGCGACGTCCGATCATTGGTTACGGCAAAACAGGACGCTGAGTATGATGAAGTCGTTGCCGACACTCGCGTGACCCAAATCGCTCAAGCGATCAGTTCCTGCACACTGGTAGCGGCGCTCGGCGTAAGTCTTGTGCTTCTGATTCTGGGGAGGCTTGAATACTCGGAGACCTTTGCATTGTACGTCCTCGTGATCGGCATGCTGGCTCCCGTGGTTGAGCTGGCGAGGCTCTTTCAGAGGCTGTCATCGCTGTCGGCCAATGTTTATAACTACTATCAGGTGCTGAGCATACCGGACGAATCCGAGCAGACAAAGGCTACGGCAACTGGAGCCGGTGCAGCGCGCGCAACTGACTCACCTCCAGCGATAGATCAACAGCCAATAGTTCTGCACGCGGCTGCGGGGAACGGTCGAAATATCAGCAGCGTGGGAGAACAGGCGGTGCAGTTATCGCGGGGTCAACTCCCTGATGTCTCGTCGCGATCAGTTGTTTCACCAAGCGCTAATTCAAGCCCCGGCGGTCACATCATTTTTCGAGACGTTGAATTTGCGTATCGCGGCCGTGGACCAGTGCTCGAGGGACTGCATCTTGAGATTCAACCCGGCGAGAAGATCAGCCTGATTGGTAAGAGCGGGTCCGGAAAGACCACGTTGCTGCGGTTACTACTTGGATTTTTGCAGCCGCAAAAAGGAACGATTCTGGTTGACGGTGTGGATATTGGCAGCCTGAAAGATAAGAACGAGTTTCGCCGCCAGTTTGGCATGGTGAGTCAGCACGATTTCTTTTTTGACATGACAATTAAGGAGAACATGCTCTTCGGGTTGTCAGAACTGCGCTCTAATGAGGAGATCACGCGAGCACTTCAACTAGTCAATCTATGGAACGACGTAAGTAAACTGGACCAGGGCATCCATGCCAGCTATTCAGATAACCTTTTTTCAGGTGGCCAGAAGCAACGGTTTTTCATTGCCCGCTCGCTGCTGAGAAATCCGGTCATCGTACTTCTCGATGAACCGACGTCGGCGCTGGATTTTGAAAATGAAGCACAGGTAATTCGCGCGATAGAAATTCTCGCCGGCAACAGAACTACAATCACTATTGCGCACAGGCTTAGCACTGTTCGAAGTTCGGACCGAGTGCTGGTTCTTAACGACAAGCGCATCGTCGCGACAGGAACTCATGAAGAGTTATTGGTCTCGAACGATTACTACAGGGCGCTCTGTCAATACAATAGCTTCATACTCTAATTGCGCTACTAAAGGGCGCGGAGGGGCGATGCTGGATCTCACACGTACTTACCGATTGTCGCGTTACGCCTTTATCCGGCCTGCCGATGGTGGCTTCCGGCTCCAAAGCCTCTTGAGCGGATGGCAGTTTAAGATCCAAAGCTCATCAATTTTCCAACTGCTGCTTGCACTTACTCGACCCATTAAGGCTGCGGATCTAATCGCTCAGGTTCCTGAGTCCCAGCGTGAGAAAGTACAGACGTTCATCGAGCAGTGCTATGCGGGCGGGCTGCTAACCGAGATCGACAAGAATGGATTGGCAGATGAAGATCGAGGATCCCTGGCCCACTGGGAATTTCATGATCTTTTATTTCACACTTCCAGCCGCTATGGCCGTAATACTGAGGTAATAGGAGCTACTTACCGCTTCCGAGGAAAGCTGCCCAACGAGCCTCATCTCAGCTCACTGTCAGACGAGAAAGATTTCCTCCAGCTTCCGCGTCCGGATACTCAGCGCCTCCAGCGGGATGACGTTTCACTAAACTCAGCTCTCGAGCGTCGTCGTACTCTTTACGGAACGAAACCCATAAGCATCGAGGCGCTCGGAGAGTTTTTATATCGAACCTGTCGAGTAACGAACATCACTAACTCTGAGGATGGAGATACATATCTAAGGAAGGTATATCCGAGCGGCGGAAGTTTGCACCCGCTTGAAATTTACGTCGTGGCTTCCAAGTGCATCGGCCTGAATCCTGGTTTGTATCATTATTGCCCCATCGATCATGGGCTGGCTGCGATCAAAAACTTTGACGAAGACGCGGAGCACCTGTTGTCCAATGCGAAACAGAGCGTCGGCCACGTAGTCGATGACATACCGTTGCTGTTCGTCATTTCAGCGAGGTTCCGGCGCACCGCGTGGAAATATAAATCCATTGCGTATCAAGCGATTCTTAAGGAAGTAGGCGGGTTATATCAAACAATGTATTTGGTTGCCACAGCAATGGGACTCAAGCCTTGTGCGCTGGGTTGTGGCAACTCGGATCGATTTGCACGGATGATTGGAACTGACTACTACATGGAAACTAGCGTGGGAGAATTTATCTTGGCAGGCGGGGATTAGGCGGTCCGTAGCGGAGCTAAGCCTAAAACGTGGGAGATGCGGCTCTTTTACCTTACCAGAAAACTCAAGCCAGAGGACCTGGGGGACACTTTGAGCTTGCCGGCAGCGGTGGGTTTACGGCTGGCCCAGGGACTGAATCCGGAAAAGATCCACTTCACGACCGGTTACGAAGTCGGCTACATACTGCAGGCGCTGACGCAGGCGGGGAAGGCGAAGGATCTCAACGTCATTACTTTCAACAGCCAGCGCACGCTGATTGAACGTCATCGTGGTCTTCAACAGATCGGTTCAAGCGACGCGGCTGGGTCGAACATTTCATTTGCTGAATTCCTCACTTCTATCTCGCCGGGAACGACCAAAGACATCGCGATCATCAGCCCATTCGGAATGGCTTTAGGCGATGCGCTTATGTTCTGCACCATAATCCAGGAGTACGCTCGGCAGTCACGTCTCAGAGGTTGTAGCGTGCGCCTGCATCTTTTCCAGGCTCCCTTCAATGAAAACGTGCGCGTGTTGTGCGAACGATCAGGCCTCTTCGCTTCAATTCACGCGTTGCCGGCGCCGTGGGACGATTTAGCTCGGCTTGATGCGTTTATAGACTTTTCTCGACCGCTCGAAGTTTCACAGTCTCCGTGGATCGATATGGTGTTCGAGTTGGGTGGAATTCCTCCTCACGAAATTCCTCCGGAGTGTAAGCGCAACAAACTCATCCTCCCGCCTTCAGTGGAACTGGAAATGGAACCGTTGCTGCGTCACGTTCTTGATGGGCACCGGCCCATCGTCATTTTCCACCAGCTTGCCGGCACTCCAGTTCGGAGCATGCCTCTAAGAGTTGCCCAAGAGCTACTTTCGTTTCTGCTCGAGAGCACGGACTATTACTTCATTAGCTTGACGCCATTTGATTTTGAGCATCCCCGCTTCAAGGATGTCTCCAAGCTTTCGACTACCACTGACCACTACTTTTATCTCATCTCATCAGTCGATGCTTTTTTGACTGTCGATACGTCGCTGTATCACGTCGCGGATGCTTTCGACGTTCCCGGCGTAGTCATTTTCAGTACAAACTTAATTGAGCGGTTCGGCAAGTACTACTCTTACATGAAAGGACTGCAACTACCCGGAATAGATCAATTTGGCGGCAAACATTGGAGTGATGATCAGAACGATATTGCACGCGTTAAGGAACTATGGAAAGCCATTGATCCTGCGCAAGTAGCCGAACTTCTAGAAGAGAGCCTCACGCTAAGAAGTTAGTGCCCTGTATTCACGTGTCTGAGCGAAGCGCAAGCAAGGGATCGATGCGAGTCGCGCGGCGCGCTGGAAAATAACTGGCTACAAGCGTGACGCCCGCCAGCAGAACGGTCACCACAACAAACGCGACTGGATCAACCGGACTCACCTGATAAAGCAGGTTGCGCAGTACGCGCGTGATGCCGAATGCGGCCACACTACCAACTGCGATACCTACCAATGTGAGCACCAGGCTCTGCCAAATAATCATCCGCAGGATGTCGTCCTGCTGAGCGCCCAGCGCCATGCGCAAGCCAATCTCATGTCTGCGCTGGCTAACCGAATAAGTGATCACGCCATAAACACCGATGGCTCCGAGGACCAGCGCGAGCAACGCAAAAGTAACCAACAGCCACATCGTCAAACGCGGTGTTGCCACCGAAGCTGCAACGACCTGTTCAGATGTCTTCACGTTGCTAACCGGCACGTTTGGATCCACGTCAGCCACGACCTTGCGCACGCTGCTCATCAAAGTTGTCGGGTCGACCTGTGTACTAACGACGACGTTCATCGCCGCGGGTGTTCCAAACATGCCGTAGGGAACATAGAACTGTAGTCCCGCACCTTTAGCGAGACCGAGATTCTTCATGTCCTCGACCACGCCGACTACGGTCCACCACTCTTTCGGGAAGACGGGTTTGATGTGTTTCCCAAGCGCTTCTTCACCCGGCCAGAAACGTTTCGCAAGCGACTCGCTAACCAGAACCACACCTGCGCCAGCGCCTGCCGAACGATCCGCATCGGTGAACGCACGGCCTTTGCGCAACCGGATCTTCATGGCCGCAGGATATGTCGGCGTGATGCTGTACATCTGCGCTTCGGGGGGCGGAGTGTTTTTGTCCGTCTGATAACCTTCGATCGACAAAGGGATCAGGGTGGAGGTACCACCGAGTGGAAGGTCGTTGATTGCGGCCGCGTCTTCAACGCCGGGAAGCGCCCGCACACCTGCGAGCAAGTCGTCGTAAAAGTTGAGACATCGCGCAGGCTCCGCGCAGCGCGATTCGAGTGGGTTCACCCGAAAGGTAAGCAGGTGATCGGTACGAAAACCCGGATCGACTTGCGACAGTCGCCAAAAACTCTCGATCAGAAGCACAGCACTGATGACAAGCACCACTGCAAGAGTTAGCTCAGTCATTACCAGTATGGATGGCAAGCTCTTGAAGCCGGTGTGGGTTGTTGACGTTTGACCTCCCTCTTTAAGTCGCGGCTGCACATCCGAAGAAGCTGCTCGCAAAGCGGGGACGATACCGAGCACAAGTCCGGTGAAAATAACAAGCCCGGCGGTAAACCTCAGGATGCGCCAATCAAAAACCACATCCATCAGACGAGGAGTGTCCGCCGGAAGCGCAGCTAACAGCAGCGAGAGACCGTTCATCGCGAAGACCAGACCCAGCACACCGCCCGCTATGGAAAGGAGGAGACTTTCAAGCAGCAGCGGCCGCATGATGCGCCAGCGACTGGCGCCGAGAGCGGCGTAGACTGCGAACTCTTTTTGCCGCACAGTCGCGCGCGCGAGCTGTAAGTTGGCGATGTTGACGCAGGCGATCAATAGGACCAGGCCGACAGCGCTCATCAGGATCCACAGTCTCGATTTGTAATCACCGACGAGCAATTCCTGTAGAGACACAACGGCACCGTTTTCGCCCCAGTCGTCAGGCAAAGGCCAGGGAATCATCGCCTTTACCTGCGGCAGAAGGTGACGCAATTCCGCACTCGCCTGCGTCGGGTTGCTTCCGGGGCGAAGCCGGCCAATCATGCGCAGAGGGGTGAGCGTCCAGAGGTCGGGCCAGTTACGCCGATCGAAATGTACCGGCAACCACAGGCGTGTTTCATTTGAAGGAAAATGAAAATCTGGTCCCATGACGCCGACGACCTGTTTATTCTCACCATCGAGAACTATCGTGCGACCGATGATGCCGGGATCTGCGCTGAAACGTTGTTGCCAGAGCGCGTGACTCAAGACGACGACTTGATCGCGACCAGCCTCGTCTTCGCCAGTTTGAAAAACTCTTCCGTGCAGCGCATTCGTACCGAGCACTGAGAACAGGTCGGCTGAGACAAAACTTCCGTCGATACGCTCGGGTTCACCGCTTCCGGTGAGATTGAATCCGGAGTTGGTAGTGAAGGCAGCGATCTGTAGCGACTTAGGTTTCTCGCGCAGGGCCAGGAAGACGCCTTTTTGATAGAGATTCTTTGGCAGCACGCGAACGAGTTGCTCCGGCTCTCGATAGGGCAGGGGACGCAACAGAATCCCGTTGACGAGACTAAAGATCGCAGTGTTCGCGCCAGTGCCGAGCGCAAGCGTGAGCAAGGCGACGATTGTAAATCCAGGATGTCGGAGGAGGCGGCGGAAGGCGAGACGAATGTCCTGTGTCATTCCATTTGGATCCTTTTTAATCTGTGTAATCTATGGTTAAAGAACCTTACTTAGCAAGTAACTGTTTGAAAAACTCCAGCGCGCGTTCGTCTCCTGTTTGGCTGAGCCAGAAGATCGCTTGCTTTCGTATCTCAGGGTTTGGATGTATTTTCGCGAGGTTGATGAGCGCGGGCACAGCTTCGTTCGCCGGCCTCTGGCTAATCGCAAACACAGCCTGAGTCTGCACATCCGCGTCGGCGTCAGAGCTCGTGGTTACAGCGCGCAGTCCTTGTAAACTTTTCTCACCAGCTTTTTGTCCAAGCCAGAACAGCGCTCTCTTCCTCATTTCGCGATCCGGTTCCGCTTGCGCGATCTTGAGTAGGAAATCGATCGACTGATCCTTAGCTTCGTTGATCGATGCGGCGAAGATTATCTGTTCTTTCACTTCCCGGTTTGCGACGGCGTTGTAGAGGTCTTGCAGAGTGTTGAGACTGTTTTTGTCTTTACTTACTCCGAGACTGAAAGCAGCTTGTTTGCGCAGCTCGGTGTACTCTTTATCATTGCGCACGAGTTGGGCCAGCAGCGATGTGTCCGTTGAGACCTGTCCATACCAAAAAGCCGCAGTTGTCCTTGCTTTCTGATTAGAGGAGCCAAGAAGCAGCTCTTTGATTGCCAGGATTGTGTCTGTACCATCATGCAAGGCGATGGCGCTCGTGATCTGCTCGGCAACCTGTGGCGCGGCACTGTCCGTGATGATACTCTGAAGCAACTTTATGCTCTCATTATTCTCCGCGCGCCCAAGCCAGTAAACCGGATGGCCGCCGAATTCATTACGTCGATCCAGGTTGTAAAGCTCGAGTCGCGTGATCGAGTTGCGATCAGGATCGTGTAACAAGAATACGCCAACGTTACGTGTCTCAGGTGGCGCCGCCGCAGGAATCCCCGCCCCTTTTTTTGATTGACGATCGTAAGCACCAATTGATACGCCGGGTCGCACATTGAAAGAGTATCCCATCCAGAAGGGCATTATTTGGGGCCGCGACCGCGCGGCCTTGATTGCTGACTCCATTCTGGCGCTCAAGGTTGGTCCTTTGACGTCGATGAAGTCCTGCTGCACTTGAAAACTCTGCGCGGTTAAAGTGCAAATTGTTAACACAATCGCGATCGAAAGAATCGGTCTACAGTTTGTCATGGCAATTTATTGACCCCTTCCAAAAAGTTCAGCGCCTCGGAATTATTGCTTTGCCTGAGAGAGAAGAGCACTTGATCCTTCAGCTCGGTGTTTGTTTCCGAGTTGTAAAACTGAATCAAACCGCGTACGACCTGAACATCGCGTTGCTGGCCCAGCAACAACACCGCCTGCTTGCGCAATTCGAGCTCATCAGCACCGCGAGCAATATCAAACAGTCTTGCGGAAGCACGCGCGCCACCGATCTGTGACAAAGTACGTAACACCTGGTTTTTGATCTGCGCGTCCTGACTAGCCGCGTAAATGGTCGTCAGTTGATCGATCGCTGCTTCGCCTTGTTTCTTCCCGAGCCAGTCGATTGCGCGTCGACGCGTTTCAATCGAGGGCGCGCTCCTGGCGAGATCACTCAAGGCTGCCTGAGCTTCGGTGCTTACGTATTGAGAGATGGCAAACAACACTGCGTTGACCGTTTCATCGTCATTTGAGTTGGTAGCCAGCGCTCGCAGTTGAGGCAAGACTGTTATGTCCCCTATGCGCCCGAGTGCCGCGATGGCTGCGCGTTGCAATTTCGGATCGGCTTCAGCATCGACGACTTTTGTCAGCAACGCGGTCGCGCGGCTGCCTCCGTACTGGCCCATCAGTGCAATCGCGCTGCGTTTTAACTGCGGATTGGATTCGGAGCCGGGTGCGAAAATCGTCTCCGCATAAGTGAAAGCACGATCAGGATTGGTTTGAAAAAGACTCTTCAGAGCCACTACTCTGACTTCCGTATCGCCCTGTTTGATGCTCTCTTCAACTGCTCGATCGTTTCCAAATCGAGAAGCGAGCTCGATCTGCATGGCGGCGGCATCTTCGATCCAATTTGATTGCGGAAATTCTTTTAGCAAACGCTTCAGCCGCTGCTCGGCGTCTCGATATTTCGCTTGCTTGTTCAGTGCAAAAGCGAGCCAGTAAAGTGCCTGGTCAACATTCTTGTCTTTCGGGTAGGTCGTGATGAAACTATCGAAGACTGCGCCGGCCCTGGTCCAGTTCTGATTCTCGATCGACTCTTTGCCTTCACGGAAAAGACGCAAGGCCGTTTCACTCGACTTTGGCATGCTGCGTTCGGGCGTTTGTGCGGCGCCTAGTCCCGCAACCATCAGGACAAGTGCCAACAGGAGTGATGTCTGTTGACCCTGAAACTGGAATCCGAAACGCATCTTAATTTCTTAGCGGTTGTTCGTCTGTGAATAGACTTGCAGCATCGCTACGATCTCGGTTTTCCTGATCGTCTCTGTAATTGAACGCACGTCCTCTTTCGACGCGCGATCCGGCAGATTTGCGATATCGATCAGGATTGGTTCGAGAGTTGTGAGCACTTCTTCCTCAGGCAAATTGCCTTTGGCAATGGCTTCGCATCTCAGCAGAACGTTGCGACTGAGTAACTTTTGAAAGCGCTGCGTTTCGAACGCGATATCCTCCGGAGCATTTCTAAAAGAGCGCAACAACATCTGCGACTGCTCGATGTGAGCGAGAGTTGTCGCTTGCGGATCGCGAAACTTCTCAACATCGAACGAAGGCGTTTCAGAACGCTTGGCTGCGACGAATTTTCTTTCAGCGGAAACAGTCCTCGGTCTGGTTTTAATTTTCTCTTTGATCACCGGAGATGGTTGGCCAGCCGGCGGTGTTAGGGAAGTATCTGATCCGGTGGCTACCGCTCCTGGTGCCAGCGCGATCTCCGCACGCTGAGATGGAATCTCGCTGGTGGACTTTTGCCGCAACGGAGCGAAGACGAGGACGATCGAGATCAGAACGACGGCAGCAACAGGTGCGGCAATTTGAATACTGGGAAACCAGCGACGAGCAGGCGTGGCAGGCGAAATAGCCTTCTCGGCGTCGATTGTCGATCGCACCGTCTCCCAGCGCGGATGATTAAACTCCAATTGTTGCCCAACACGGGCATAGACCGTTTGTTCGTACTGAATCTGTTCGTATGTGTGTGCGCATGCGGGGCACGACTCGAGGTGGTCTGCAACGCGCCCGGCCATACGCTCGCTAAGTTCGCCGTCGAAATATTCGCCGATGATTTTCAGGCAGGCTTTGCAGTTCATCTACTCACCTCGAGGTACGGTCCCAACTGCCGGCGCATTGTTTCGCGCGCGCGGAAGAGATCCTTCTTGACCTTCGTGAGTGAAAAGCCGGTGATCTCGGCAATCTCCTGGTAACTGTGCTGCCGGAAGACTCGCAACGAAAAAACCATGCGCTGATCTTCGTTCAATAACTGAAGCGCACGACGGGTAACGCCAATCAGTTCTTTGTTCATGAACTGACCGTCAGGCCCGAGTTGTGTGTCCTGAAGTTCCAGCACCGCTTGATCGTCGACTTCAACTGGCGAGCGTTTTTCATGTGGCAACCGAAGCCATTCACGAATTACGTTTCTGGAGATACCGTAAAGCCACGTTGAGAGTTTGCCATCATCGCGGAGGGCGTCGAGGTTTTTGTAAGCGCGCACGAATGTCTCTTGCGCCAATTCTTCCGCGATGCTACGGTTGCCAACCATCTCATAGATGAAGCTAGTAATGGGCCGGATGAACCGATCGAAGATCAGACTGAAGGCCTCTTCGTCGCCGCTGCGTGCACGTCGTGCGAGATCTTCCGAACTGTTGATGAAGGCTACGTCAGTACCGTCTATCGGTCCCTGGCGAGTGTCAGCCCGATCGCTCTTGATCAGCCGCATTGCGAGTTGACCCATCATCCTGAAGGTATAGTGACACCTCGGCGAAAAAAGTTCCGCGGTTTTTCATAAAAATTGTAGGGGCGGCCCTCCGTGGCCGCCCCCGCTCACGAATCATGGATGTTCCGCGCCGGGGCGACCACGGAGGGCCGCCCCTACAATTGCGACCGTTACTGTTTCTTCGCGTGGTTTGACGTCGCGAGAACTTCGTCAATAGCTTTCTTAAACCCCTCGAGGTTATACGATTTTACCGGAAGCCGTTTCCCGTTGATGAAGTAAGTCGGCGTTCCCACGATGTCGACGCCATGAATTTCGCCCTCCCGCATATCGCGCCGCACCTCAGCCGCAAATTGTCGTTCATCAATCGCCTTGTTGAAACGCGGACCATCGAGTCCAACCTCGAGCGCGTACTTCTTCAACGAGGGAACGTCGAGTGCTCCCTGATTTTTGAAGAGCACGGTCGAGTATTCCCAGAACCGGCCCTGCGCATGAGCGGCCAGCGCCGCTTCCGAAGCCATGCGCGCCCGGCGGTGCATGCTCAGTGGATACTGACGAAAAACGTATCGCACCTGATCGCCGTAAGCCTTCAAAGCCTGCTCGACGATCGGATGCATCTGACCACACGCGTAGCACTGAAAGTCACCAAACTCCACCACGGTAACTGGCGCCGCCGTGTTGCCGTGCGATGGACTCCCATTGGTGCCGATGTTTTGAGTCGGCGATTCCAGCTCAGTAATCATGATGCGTACGGAGGCGCCGGCACGCAGACAATCGTTCAGCGCTTTCTCGAGTCGCTCCTGCTCCTGTTTCTTTAGTTGCGCAACAATCTTTGTGCGCGCTGAAGCGAGGTCATTGAACTGCCAGCTAAACGTCTGATAGTACTTCTTGATCTCGTCCTCGGTCGGCTCACGCATTTTGTCGGTAATCTCGGCACGAACGATATCATCGGGCTTGAGAGATTTTGCTTTAGCTTCGGTATTCAACAGCAGGTTATCGATCGCTTTGTCGAGCGCCGCTCTTTCGGTTTCATAAGCTTGCCGGCACGCTTCGAAGATACGTGGCTTCAATCGTTCGCTTAGCGAATCGAGCGTGACTTTATGTTGACCCACCGTCGCCAGCACCGTTCCCGGCTTGAGTTTCGGATCGTTGATATCGACAGTTTTAACCGAACGCACTCTGTCCTGGTGCTTAGTTGTCCAGTCCTGAAGGAGCTTCTTCTCTTGCTCATCACGCAGTTTGCCTTCGATGCCGTCGCGCACGAGCCATAGTTCGTAATCGCCATATTGCTTACGATTGTTACGGTATTCGGCGTCGATCTGTGCATCCGTCGGTGCCGTAACACGACTGGCGATTTCCAGATCGTAGAGCTGGTCGGCGATCAATTTGCGCTGCGAGGCTTCGAGATCAAGCAATAGGCTCGTTATTTCGGCTGTCAGCACGTCGCGGCGAATTTGTGCGAGCTTCGCGTTTAACTCTTCAACAGCTTGACGAGCGTTCGCATCCAGATCGGTTACGGTCAATTCCTGATTGTTGACGATGGCGATGGTTTGCTTTTGCGCCTGAGCGCTAGCGACGAAGAAAAGAGCGAGCAGTGAGGCTGTGAGCCTTCTGTACTTCATTGAGATCTCCACGGCACGTAATGCCGGTGAAACTAGAATGCTATGCCTTATTGAACTGAAGAAGATGTTTTCTTTCTAGGAGTTTGAGATTGTTCAGGAGCTGTGCCGCCAACTCCGGATTAACCGCCGCGAGAATCTCTCCGATCGTTAAGCCTTGCTGTGCAGACATTTGAATAATCTTGTAGACGCCTTTTCCCAATCGGGCGTACTTGCTGTCGAAGATTATCCAGTAGCTGGAACTCTCTGAACGCTTAACTGGTGCTACCTCTGCTTGCCACTTATTGAACCTGGCATAAGTCGGCTCGAGCGATAGCAACAACAGCTCTTTGGTTCGCTTACTCAATTTACTCTGATTGGAACGAATCGCGTCTATATCAAACCGCGACTTTTCTATTTTGCCGGGGACCGCAATGGTGCAATCCATCAGCGCTTCGTCGCTCAAATCGTGGCGACCATTTGTCTGAGTCGTCAGATTATTGTGCTTGAAGAAATCGCGCGAGTAGGCATCGTAATAAATGATTGAATGCAGCGTGTCAGTAGATCCAGCCCACGGCCTGTCGGGAACTTTAGGAAAAGCTCCTCGGTTGTCGTCGAAAGATACATCGCCGTCCTCGGCCAGCAGGGTTGCCGCGCCGCCTTTGGTATCTACTTTGTAGCCGATTGTCCTGGCGACATCGGCATCTTCTGTGGCGAGTAAGGTGATACCGAATTTTTGAGGATGCTTTGCAATTATCGCAGTGCCGGTCAGCATAAACTTCCCGACACCGCCAGTGGACCAGTAGTCGCGATTGTCCTCGACAAACTTAAACGTATCTTCTTCTTCCTGCTTTGTCTCTGTTGGAAAGTCGGTGAACGCCATGATCTGGACCGCCACGCCAGCACGCGCGAAATTCTTCATCGTCTCTGCCATGTAGTCGATTTTCGTACCTTTGTCGATCAGATCAAGAATTCTTTGATTTGCAGATTCCATGCCGAAAGAAATACTCACGCATCCGCCTTTTGCCATCTTTCGGCAACGTTCTTCAGTGAATATTTTTTCCATCCGCAACTCCGCCGACCAGCGAAAGTCGAGTCCTGATTCCACAATCGCATCTGACAAACGATCGAGATAGCCCGGGGCCATTACGTCAACCGCGAAGTACACATACTTGATACCGTTTTGACATATGACCTTTAGATCGTCGATAACGCGATCCACTTTTCTTTCTCGCCAAGGCGAGGTTGGACTGTCGCTGTTCAGCCCGTAATCACAGAAGGTGCATCGATTCCAGTAGCAACCGCGAGTCGGCGCATAGCCAATACCCGGAGATGGCGAGAGGTAAAGCTGCCACGGATAGTCGTAAACAGGTCTGCCCAGTGCATTAACATTTTCATAATAGACAGACTTGGGAAAGTGGAGCGTATCTCGTGCACTGTCGTAGGTGATTGTATTCGGGAGATCTCGGAGCTGAGGAAAACTCGTACCCGCATCGGCGATCTCACAGATGGCCGTTTCACCCTCACCGACCACTATCGCGTCGCAGAGGTTGAAGAAGCGACGCATCTGGGTTTTGTCCTGCAGATACTTGTAGAGCTGGCTGATTGATGTTCCGCCGAGCACTACGAGCTTGTCAGGAAAACGATCCTTCAGCAGCTTTGCAAGATAGAGTGCGTGAGACAATTGATGGTCGTAAACGATGCTGAGTCCAAAGCAATCAGTATTGGCGAAACCTTGATCGAATTGCAGACGGTCCTCAAAGAACCTTGTAAAAGGTGCGCAAGTTCTGGAGGCAAGATCGAAGTTCAACAAGTCATTTAGGTGGTAAACGGAATACCGGGACCGACTCCTTTGTCTCAAATTGATTAGTTCTGATGGATAGGAGAGCGAGCCCAATGATGTGAAATAATCCGCCAGCAGTTGGGCGTTCTTTAGATAAGTGGGAAAGTCCAGAAAGACTTCGCAGGTGCGGAGACCATCGACCGCTTTCTTGATGTCAGCGGGATCAAGTTTAGGCGCGCTCCAGAGCGCGTAGTATTCGTCTTGGTCGATAAAGCCAAGCTTTGGTTTGGAGGAGAGTGCGCGAAGCCTGTTTTGTATCTCTTCGTTAAAAAAATTTACCTGGCCGTCCTCCAGGCAATAATTGACGAACTCGATATTGATGTCGCGTATAGCGAAGTCTTTGAATCGGTTATGCTCCAATTGTCCGGCTAGGTAAGCTAGTGAGTGATATGGCTGTGTCGGGTCATCGAGCGGAGGATGAATCAGAGTCAATCTCATGACGATTCTCCGGTCCTGATTGAGCGTTCTGAATGAGTCTCAACAGGCTCAGATCTACTACTTAGGTTTCAATCGTCTGGCCGAGTGAGAGGCTGGATCCGGCGAGTCTGCGGGAAGCAGAGCCCGTGAGAATACAGCCTTTCCGAACAAGCTAAACATATTCTCAAGTCAAAGGAAAGTCAATGGCGCTAATGTGGCCGCAACCATGGACGATCACATGATTCCCCAAATGAACCGGCAGGTCGCAAACATATGCTCTGACGATAGCGCGTTTTGAATCGACGGCCGCGGACGCAAGCATGGTTTACCCTCAAGCTCTGGATGATTTGCAGCGGTATTGTCAACCTTAATTGCAAATCTAGGTTAACGACCGCCATATGTGGCACTCAGAGAGTCGGAGTCACCTACATGCAGGGGTAAGATCCGCGCATTTCTCCTTAAGTTGACAATACCGTCATCATGCCCTCCCAATCTCAGGATGCCGGGGACTTCGGAGCTTTGGTTATTGAGAATCGCAAAATCGGAAGCCTGCCCCCCTTCCCGTCTGTTTTCCGAGCGTTCCTAAGTCATCCTAAGTGTGTGTGGTCTTAACACTGCTACAAGATATCGTCAAGCTAATGTTTGAACAGCTAATGTTTGAAATGACGAATGCGACTGAATGCCACCGCGACGCAGTTTTCGTTTGCGGCGGCGATCGATTCGTTGTCTTTGACAGATCCGCCGAGACTGGAGACTGGTGTCAAGCTTGCGATTTGCGATTCTCCTGTCACTCGCCACTGTTGTATCGTTGAATGATCTCGGAGCCAGCGCTTTAGAATCACAGAATCGCAAGCGTGACTCTGGTTTGGGTTTTACTAGCCGGACTTCCACAGCATGACCGATACGATAACGAGGTCAAGTACGAGGTGAAGTAGCAAGAACAACCTCAAGACCGCAGGTTCCAAGGCAGACAGCAATTCCGCGGTTCTTCGCGCAATCAAAATCGCACCATCGAAAAACGAATTGATTCTAGGAAAAGCGTCGGAACTGGCAAGAATGGTGGGTTTTGAGATCTTTTGAGACAAGAGAAACCCCTTCTCGATGAGTTAACTTACGATTCATCAATCGGGTTCTCCTATCCGAAGTTTATATCCTATTTTTCAGCGGAATCGCGCGAATGGCTTGCGTCATTCGACCCCCAGCTCTAGGAGTGAACGGAGTCAGCTGGAGTAGTCATATTCTTAATACGGTCCACCGAAAAACCTCTTGTGTTGAGGTTAGACCGCCTTCGTTTTAGAAGTCAAGCTTTCTTAATCAATGCCAGACCAACCAAATCAAGCTGAAAGAGATTGGGGTCAGGCTTGCGATTTGCGATTCTCTGTCACTCGCCACTGTTGTATTGTTGAATGATCTCAGAGCCAGCGGTCTAGAATCGCAAGATCGCAAGCCTGACCCGGTTTCGTGTTGGGACAAAAAATCACGACTTATGCTTCGCAAGCTGTCTACCGAGTTAGTTGTTGGTATACTCAGTTCAACTCTTGGTTCAGCGTCGGCCGTTTGGCGATTGTTCATAGTTAGAAGTCTCGGGCGTCAGGATCCACAGCCGGATGCACACAAGCAAGAAGAAGCTTACTTCACAGAGCCTTATCGGACAGAAGGGCGCCAATCTTGTTGAGCGCATTGTTCTGGAGATGAAGTATGTTTGGCGTCCTCTTTTGATTTTCGATCTCGGAATCGATGGTGAGATTGAGATATGTGATGCACAAACGGGCGAAGCCACGAACCTAACCCTAAGGGTTCAGGTCAAAGCTACAGCTCAAAACCTCCAGAGGGAAACTCCGCAATCATTTGATTATTTCTGTGATCGAAGGGACTTAGATTATTGGCTTCACGGGAACGCCCCTGTAATCTTGGTCATTTGTCGTCCAGATACTAATGAAGCCTATTGGGTTTCTGTCAAAGACTACTTCAAGGATTCTGCCCTTCTGAAGGCGGCGAAGGTATCATTCAACAAAACCCGCGATAGGTTCGAGGCTTCTTGTGCTTTGAAACTAAGGGACCTCGCATTACCAAAGGACTCGGGTATCTATTTTTCACCGCTTCCGCAAACGGAGAAGCTCTATTCGAACCTGTTGAGAATCTCTACTTTCGCGTCGAACATCTATCTTGCGGACACGAGCTATAGGAAGCCGGAAGAGGTCTGGGCGGTATTCAAGGCATCAGGCAACAACGTGGGATCGGAATGGATTCTGAGCGGTAAGAAGATACTCTCGTTCCGCGATCTTCATGAACCACCCTTCAATAGCATTTGTGATCTTGGAACCTGTGAGACTTTCAATTCACGGGAGTGGGCGTATTCAGACAACGAGGACAGACAGCGAGATTTTGTTCGGCTCCTCAACTCTTGCCTAAAGGAACGCACTCGCCTCCTAGGACTATGGCGCTCCAAGGACAACAAACGCAGATACTACTTTTTCCCGGCTAACAAGAGCCTAAGAACTCGCAGGATTTGGTATCAGAGCATGAAGAACCGAGTTAGTCGGGAGGTGTTTAAGCAGTATGGGCGAAAGAGCGATCCGACCCAAAAGGCGTATTGTCGCCATCTGGCTTTTAAGGGATATTTCCTTCGACTTATGGATTCATGGTATCTCGAAATTACACCAACATATCACTTCACTTCGAATGGCAAAGACCCGGACAAGTTTGAGGCTGAGCGCATTCAAGGTATTAAGCGCCTGGAACGAAACCCGGCAGTGTTCGGACAAGTGTTGATGTGGTCGGATTACTTGCGACGTCAGACTCGTGGGCTATTCTCGACAAAGTACCCATTCTTATCTTTCGGCAGTTTGGCAACGGTTTCCATCGAAGCAGGAATTCCAGACGAAACTTGGTATCAAAGCGAAGAAGGAAATGAAGCGGCGTCAATGGGTGCTGGCGAAAACCAACCAGACCTAATAGGACTATGAGAGTTGAATTCCTACAAGAGCCTGAACTTGAGTTCGGATCTGGAAGACACATAGACATCAAATTTGGTTTGATGGAGCACGGCCCGCTTGACTTCGAGAACCCGCTGGCCCCTAAGAAGATCAAACTGGGAATCGTGGGCACGTCCGAAGCAATCGAGGGAGTCACGAAGTGGCTTCAAAAGTGCCGCGGAGGAATTCCCGCCAAACCGAGCAAGCGCCCGAATCTCTTTCCTCGCTTTCCTGGTTTTGGCGAGGCTGCTCACCTGGAAGCGGATTTTGTAATCGACAGCCAATTACAACGACCTATTCCAGTGAGACGTTTTGAAGATTTGTGTCGAGGAGCAAAAACTGATGACAAGCTCAAAGAAATAGGCGAACTCTTCCTAGTTGAGTTGGAATATCTGTCACAGACGACAACAGCGGATGTCTTTATCTGTGCGTTCCCATTTGCACTAGTAGAGTTTCTTGATCAAGACGAAGATGAAATCATTTCACCCGACCAAGACGAGGATGAGAACATAGAAGGGGAAGGGGTCCACGTCCCGTCGAAACTGATTCTTCATGACTATCTCAAGGCGAAGGCAATGCGCTTTAGAAAGCCGACGCAGATTATTCGTCCGGGTACTTATGATGAGCGAAGGCGACTTAAACGAAGGCACCCTTCTGGCGATAGAAAACAACTTCAGGACGAGACCACGAGAGCTTGGAATCTTTACACAGCACTGTACTACAAGGCTGGCGGTGCTCCTTGGCGACTTGTCCGGCAGGCATCGGAACTCGATACGTGCTATGTGGGAATAAGCTTCTACAAAACGGCAGACGAAACAAAATTGCTTACCAGCACGGCTCAGGTCTTCAACGAAAGAGGAGAAGGCGTTATTGTTAGAGGTGGACCTGCAAAGTTGTCAAAAGATGATAAACAGATCCACTTGACCGCGGAGGACGCTTACACGTTATTGAAGAACTCCTTGCAGAACTATCAACGTGTCCACAAGAATTTTCCCGCTCGCGTAGTTATCCATAAGAGTTCGGTGCACAACAGTGATGAGATTTCTGCGTTTGAAAAGGCGTTGCGAGAATGCTCAATTGAACCAGAGCAGGCGGACTTCCTGAGTATTACACGTTCCTTTACTCGACTATTCAGATCCAGTCGATACCCGCCGCTACGAGGCACATTCTTTGACACCACCGGAAAGGTATTCGTTCTTTACACAAAAGGCAGTGTCGATTTCTTCTCTGCTTACCCAGGGCTCTACGTACCCCGCCCGCTCGGCTTTAGGTGCGACAAGATTGCGGAGACTCCGATTCGTCTTGCACGGGAGATTTTGGCGTTAACTAAAATGAACTGGAACAACACTCAATTCGATCGCAGCGAGCCCATCACAATGCGCGCCGCACGTCAGGTGGGTAGCATTCTAAAGCATGTTGGCGAAGAGTATGAGCCTTACTATCGGTTTTATATGTAACTGAAGTCCAAGAGTCGTAACACATGCCAAAGTTTAGAGTTCTCTATTATCCGACCTTCGAACCTCCGGCGAGCTGGCTTCGAAGTTTTCTTTTGTTCTTCGAGAAAACAAAAGTAGGGTCAGGCCTTCGACTCTGCGATTCTCGCGGTGACGTTTCGCATAAAGACATTTTCAATAAGACACCCCTGGGCTGGAGGATGCAACCGGCTTGCGGCTTGCGGCAAAGCCGCTCAGAGCCCGGGGGCTGTGGGGTCAGACCTGAGATTCTGCGATTCGTGCGTGATTCGATCGATACCATGTGCGGAAGAGTCATCAACGCCCGAAGGGCTGTCCACACGACCTTGCGGTCAACGGATTTTAAATCTCAAATCACGTGTTTTCCTGCATATACCTAAGTTCTGATTCATTCGTATTTATTAGAGTTCTCGCGTAGGCTATAATGCCTGCGTGCCGGTGAGTATAGGTTAGTTTGGCGGAGTTGGCGCACAACTGGCACACAAAAATCCGCTCGCACGTGTACGAGGCTTACTACGATGGAAAAACTTACTGTTGACGCAGACGGAAAAATCACAATCCCGCCCGAGGTTATTCAGAAACGCGGCTTGCACCCCGGCGATGAACTCGCACTCGTCGAGGCCCCCGAAGGATTGCTCGTTTACCAAGGTGGCGTCGATGAGAAAACTTCGGCGTGGTGGAACAGCCTTGACGACGGACAGCGCCTCCTTGCGGAAACCGAAGCTCGCCGCTACGAGAGTTTAAGCGACAAAGAGCGAGACTCAATCTGGAACGAAGAGGCCGATTCCATCGAAGCCGAAGCCGAGAGTGACGAGATCGACCTTCCAACCAAATAGCGTCCTACTCGACAAAGGCGTGATCAGGCGTGTGTACGAACGCCGCGTGCGCCTGGCGTTGGGTAAACCGCCGACAGTTCTCCAGGTCGAAGCCGCAAACTCCTATGCGTATGTCGCAACCATCGCGAATCGTCTTTACATCACTGAACAAACGTCGAATATCTTGAAGCGACGCACACAGATTTTCGCCGCCCCGATTCTGGCTGAAACGCACCCGTCAACGAAAGCTCGATATCTGCGCAGGTGGGCACGACGCCTGACAGAGTTCGCGTTCTCATCCGAGGACGCGATCATTCTGGCTTATGGAAGCTTCGGCCTGGATGTCGAATCAAGAACGGTCGGCGTTGACGCAATCATCACGACCGACAATAGACTTGCTGAACACTACGAGCGAAGGCATGCGGAAATTAAGAATCGCTTTGACGATATGATCGTGAACCTGCCTGAACCTTACGCGCGCCTGACGTTGCCTCAGGTGGTGACCACGGCGACGGTACTCACTTTCGTCTAGACCAAGAAAAACCGCCGAGCTCTTTCATATCATTGCCGCACGATTGAGAAGTTCGGATCGCTTCATATCTCGGAACTCAGATTCACGCGAGGCGCTCTCTGCTTGTGCTTCCATATTGAGCGCATCGTCCACAGGCGAGTCCTCTTTTCGTGCAGGGCATCGCCCAGGGAATCGCTATCCATCTTGCTCGAAACTACTCACTAACCCTTGAAGAGTCGCGCAGCGGTAGTCCATCGCTTCCTGGCTATGAGCTTCGGCAGATAACAAACTGGATCGCTGAACACGTCGCCGAAGACCTCAACCTTGATCGGTTGGCGGCTCAAGCAGGGTTGAGCAAGTTTCACTTTCATCGGCTGTTCAAGACTTCCGTGGGCGTCCCACCCGCGCGCTATCACATAAATTTGCGGCTTGATGTAGCGCGCCGACTGCTGCGCGAAACGAAGAAGAGCGTTGTGGATGTTGCCCTTGATGTTGGCTACACAAACCCCAGCCATTTCGCAGAGCTCTTCCGCAGAGAAACCGGCTTGTCTCCGAGCGACTACCGCCGGCAGCGTTGACCTCCGCTTTGCTGTAGGATTCTGCATTAAGCATCACGCGGCCTCGCCGCGATCATTCAGCGCCGGTCGGGGGAAAGCGGATCGGTTACCCAAACCTCAATCCAAGTGGTTAAGCTGGCGGGGTTTTCCTTTCTGTCAGTTCCGTTAGACGATATAATTCTCGCGACTTAGTCTTTGTAAGCAATCGCTGCGAATGCCGCGATTAATCGAAACCTTTCGCAGTCTCAGCGCGATTCGTCAAAAGGGAATCTTGATGGAACACCTAGGCGATTAAATAATTGATGAGGAAGAGCGGACTCACTGAGCCCCACACCGAAGAATCAGCGGCCCAAGCTTGGTCAGTGACCGAGCCTGGGCCCTTTTTTCTATCATACTTTTTAAGCATTCGTTGGTCGTTTCTTCGGTAAGCCCGCCTTGTCATCAATCAAAACATCAGTAGACATACCGGCAAGCCGCGCATACTTCAATAAAGTGGGCAAAGGTGGTTCTCTCGTGCCTAGCTCGTATTGCGAAACGGCTGAATAATCCACTTTCAATCCTAGAGCCTTACTCATTTGCGTCTGAGACATACCAAGAATGTCAACGCGGATCGCGCGTAGCTTCCGGCCCAGGTACTTGGGCTTTGGGCGCGCCGTACTTCCCATCAGTTTGATTCTCCTGATGGGTTGCCTCTAGGGGCAAATGCCCATAGAATACGCGCCGCGCTTGAGGATGCCCGGACCTTGCGAACCGTCCGGGCGAGGGGCATTAGCTGGTTTGTCCTCGTGCCCTAGTTGTCAACATCACGATCTTAGTTTTCATAGGATATGGGAGTATAGCGGAGTAAGCAATAGTGGGTTTGCCGAAACTATGCTCCCATTAGAGAGCGGCGACCGCTGGGGTGAGGACAACCGTCGCCGCTTTCAACTGCGGGGAAGCCTTTGGTGGTCGCCTAGGCACTCACCGACTTCCCCGCGCTCTTGTTTATCGTTTCTGTTATATGCAATTCAGGCCGCGTCATTCGTTGCAAACTCCACTAAGCTAATGCATCTCAATTGCTTGGGTGATGCAATAGCACATTGAGTTGCAACAAATTTGCGACCAGTTTATGCTCCGTGGCTCAGAGAGTCCTCTTTCAGGCTCCGGCCAATCCGGGACTCTCAACCAAACACACTTAGAGCGTGTTGCCAATGAGAAGTTATCAATGGTAACCGGATAGTTGTGAGAATCAAGCGGCTGCTAGAAGAGCAACAGCACGCTTTGCAGAATATCTATCGTCACATCGGCGACCGAGAAATCGGTTCTCACGCTTGAAGCCGGAGGAGTAGGCGTTTCACCCGGCGCGACAGAGTCAGCGGGCGTCATCTGAGCAGCGGCACATGGCGGTGTCGGCGTCTCTCCAGGGACAGGCGGTGCGCAGGGCGGAGTTGGTGTCTCGCCCGCGAAAGCGGCCACCGTCAGAACAAACGTCAAAGCTACGGTGACGCCTAGTCTCTTTAGGCTCTTCATGTTTTTCTCCTTAGGTTAGTGAATTGGTGTTGCGAGTTTTCTAAACGACCAAGACGAAGCCTGTTTCAGACCAGTGGTCCGGCTGCAATTCAAGTCAATTGCTTTCAACGCTTCTTGGCGCAAATCTTGGCGCAAAGATTTTATCACTCATGTAGAAAGGTAGACCTCACATGAACTTAACATCTCAGTTAACAGCACTTAGGAATCAGAGTAGCGACCTTACACTTGCAGAACGAGCTGAGGTTTGTTGCCGTTTGGCCAAGCAGCTTGAGAAAGCTGGCGAGTATGAAGCGGCTCGCGAAGCGATGAGCGAGTTTTGGCCTGAGCGAGACAGACTACCGAAGATCGATGATCTGGACGAACCGATGAGAGCGGAGATATTGCTACGCGTTGGCGCTTTGGCCGGATGGCTGGGCAGCGCAAATCAGACCACCGGTAGCCAGGAGATGGCGAAGAACCTGATCACCAAGAGCATTGAGATCTTCGAAGGACTCGGGCAGTCTGAAAAACATGCCGAGGCACGCGCCGATCTCGCCCTCTGTTACTGGCGCGAAGGCGGATTGATGAAGCTCGCATACATCTCGATCGCGCATTGGAACTCCTGAAAAGCGATAACAGCGATCTGAAGGCATGCGTCCTCATTCGTGCTGGCATGGTGGAAGTAGACGCACGGCGATTGAACGAAGCATTACGCCTCTACAATAAAGCGATACCCCTGTTAGAGCGCAGCGAAGATCACGCTCTCAAAGGAGCTTTCCATAATGAGTTTGCTCGTTTGTTCAGATGGTTCGGCCGAGCGGAGAACGTCGATCGGGCATTAATCGAATACGCAGCAGCGAGTTTTCATTTCGAGCAAGCAGGAAATGATCGCTATCTCGCACGTGTAGAGAACAATCTCGGTTACCTCTACTTTACAATCGGACAATACAAGGACGCACACAACCATCTTGATCGCGCCCGTCACCTTTTTCTCGAACTGAAGGATGTAGGAACTGCCGCCCAAGTTGATGAAACTCGCGCGCGAACGCTACTCGCCGAAGGTTATGCTACTGAAGCCGAACGGTTGGTGAGATCTGCGGTAAGGACTCTTGAGAGAGGTGGTCAGCAAGCGAATCTGGCAGAAGCGCTCACCACACAAGGAATCGCACTGGCGCGCTTAGGCAAACATGTTCGCTCGAAAGCCTTGCTGGAACAGGCAATCGTTGTATCTGAAACAGCAGGCGACCTGGAAGGCGCAGGTCGAGCGAAGTTGAGTATCATCGAAGAGCTTGGCGAGAAGTTTCCCACCAAAGAACTGGTCTCGATTTACCGATCGGCAGTCGAGCTCTTGAGGAGTTCGCAAGACCCGTCAACGGGAAGACGCTTGATTGCGTGTGCGGACCGACCCTTTGATGCGTTGGGGCAGTGGGAGAGTGAAGACAAGGAAGCGCGAGAGCATACGTGGGAAGGCTTCTCATTCAAACAATATGTTCGCGATGGTGAACGGGCGGTGATCGAACGTGCGCTGAGGGACGCGGGAGGATCGGTTACCAGAGCCGCACGTCTGCTTGGCTTTAGGCATCATCAAAGCTTGATCTCATTAATCAACAGCCGCCACAAAGAGCTGCTCAAGACACGATCCACAGTTAGAAAGCGAAGACGCCACCTTTTCTCTGAGCCCAGAAAAACGAAGAAGAAGGTAGTAACTACAACTCCGCGTCAAGCGGCCTCACAGGTCTCAATTCTTCACGTCGAAGACAACGAACCTGTTGCGCGCGTTGTCGCAGACACATTAACCAACCAAGGGATGCATGTTGACTCTTGTATGAACGGATCGACCGCGCTGAAAATCCTTAAAGGTGATGCTCATTACGATGCAATAATCGTTGACAATGATTTGCCTGGACTCAATGGGATGGAGTTAGTACTCCGCACGAAGAGCATGGCCCACCGCCGCCATACTCCAATCATCATGCTTTCGGGAGACAATTGCGAAAAGGAAGCCTGGCGAGCCGGCGTTGATGATTTCTTGCGCAAGCCAGAAGCCGTTGACAAGATTTCTTCGACGATAACCAGATTGCTGAAAGAACGCCGGGAGGCTTAGCACATTGTGCGGTTAGGGCAGTTGGTTCGAGGGAATCAATTAGACACTCTCACATCGTCAAGAAGAGCAGACGAAGCTTCTAAAGCAAGTAACAAGGAATCGGGCCTCGTCATCATCAGAAGAGGATGGGAATCGCTTACAACCCAAGCAAGACTATTTTGAGAAGCAAATTCAACGCTCATTTTCTCTGCAAACGAATATTAAGGAGATGAGAGAGATCGTACGGGTCAATATGCCACTATGATGGTTCATGAGGTCAGTCATTCCTTTCCCCAAGCGCTGCCACCATGGTTAGGTTGAACGCTTTATTAGCGGTAAGATGCCGAGCACAACCCCGGCCACTCCCAATAGTAACCCAATGATTCCTAACCAAAATCCGATAATCCCCAACCAAGTGGCAGCCCCCACCACCACTTGAGGATGCTGAAGAGAGGCGCGAACTCCCCAAAACCTTTTCCGTATCGGGCCGGGAATCTTGATGTCTAGGTCACAGTCTGTTTGAGGTTCTATATTTAGAAGCTTTCGATACCATTCATTTACCGCGATTAGATTCTTGCCTTCTACGCCCTCGGGTACTTCTATAGAGAATTCAATCTTTTCATTGTTCACGTCATTATTCGCTATCTGTTGAACCTGTAATGGAAGTGGGGGAGACGGGCAGCTCATTCCATATAAATTTACATAATTTCTATCAATCTTTAATGCTTCACAGTAGATTCTTTTTTTCCCTCTACTTATACGGACTACATCCCTTGAGCCTAACTGAGACTGGAGTTGATGTATCCAAACCCAACCTTCGTTAAGATCATCTCTCAAAGCAATAAAGATTCTGTATTCCATGTCTCCCCTCCATAGAGCCACCGAACCTCAGAGTTGACTGCGCTTGGCGAGTGTGAACAACGTCGAATGCGACGAACACGTTCAAGACAGCGTTATGCGCGCCCCCGGTCCAACGATTCAAACAGTCGAAGCAGTACGTGCGATGGTGAACTGAACAGGGTTCGGCCTTTCTATAATCTATTTCTCGAGATTTCGTCGACGTTCCACCCTTGAGTTGCAGTCTGGGGAAATGTAGAACGACCCTTGGATGTTATGACGTAGATCGTTATCCTCGACGATGCCGCCGCCTCCTTCACCAATCCAAAGAGCTAAGTGATGGTTATTATTGATGTGATTGCGACGCACCGTAGGGTTGCCGCCGGTTTTTATTTCGAGGCCTGAGTAGGCGTTGCCAAAGATGTCATTCTCTTCAATGATACCTTGACCATTTTCATTGATGAAGATGCCACTCTGTTTGCCGTCATGAATAGAGTTGCGACTCAATGTCGGGTTGGCGCCTGTCTGAATAGCCACTCCCGCGAGCGCGTTGCCGAAGATCTCGTTGTCTTCGAGCATCCCCTGAGCGTTCTTTTGCACATATATGCCCCCGGCTTTCCCATTGTAAATACGGTTGTGGCGCAGCAGTGGTGTACTGTCTCCTCGGATTTCAACGCCCGAGAAAGTGTTTCCAAAGATGCTGTTATCCTCGATTGTGCCCTGACCGTTATCGTAGAGAATTATGCCCTCTCGCTCGCAATCGTAAATACGATTGCGGCGCACCGTTGGGTTCCCACCGTTCCTGATCGCGACCCCGGCCAGCATGTTACGACATATCTCATTATCTTCGATGGTTCCCCGACCGCTATCGAAAACATAAACGCCACTTGCCTTTCCGTCATGAATTAGATTAAGTCGAATTCTTGGGTCGGCACCCGCCTGGATTGCGACACACGACGAACTCTGGCTGCTTATGTCGCAGTCCTCAAGTTCCAAGCGACCCTGGGCGATCTCTACTCCAAACCAATTTTCACCTCCACCCATTTGCCGCAGGGTGAGGTGAACCACACGACCCAAAGTTGTCTTGAACGATATAGTATTCGCACCCGTAGCTTGGACAACGATCTTATCGCGGTTGCCCATGCCTATAATCTCCAAAGGCTTATCAATGATAATGCCCTCTTCATAGATCCCAGGAAGGACAACAACGCGATCGCCTGGATCTGCAGCCTTGATCGCTTCCGTAATCGTGCGGTAATGACCTCTATCTGTTTGATCCACGACCCAAGTCGGAGGCTCATTTCTGGGAGAAGGCGCACGAACAATATCCTGTTGATCTTCAGCGTAAGGAACATCAACAGATCGCAGTCCCTGCGGTGATTTAGTTATCTCTTGGGCTTGAGCTTGACGCTCAACATTTAGATTGGCTTTGGCTGCGGTCTCTTTGGAAGCAAAGGTGCGGTCTAAAGCATCGCCGATCTGAATTGCCAGTTGCGCCAATGTCCTTCCAACTTGCGGCAGACTGAATGGCTCGAATCTCAACTCACGCCAATCAGCACACTGGTGCGATGCAATGGCTTGGGCTGGCTTGTCTTTGGCCAGCTGTGCTTGGTCATTTAGTACCGGACAATCTACATAATAAATAGGTAGTACAAGGTCACTACGCTTCAGGTGTTTTTCTCGTTTAAGGAAATACTCCAATTCAGCACGGCAAGCTTCGCTGTTGAAGAAGCTCGGTGTGATGATAGGGATAAGAAGCAGCACTTCGTCGAGCGACTCCTTAATACGGTCCCTCCAGTTCTCGGCAGGTTTAATGTCAACTCGGTCTTGAAAGATGGTGAAATCCTTTCCTGTCTGTATGCGGATTTCAGCCTCAAGACGTTCGCGAAACTCGGTGAGCCTACCTTCTTCATACTTATCATCAAGTTGACAATAGCTCATGAATGCTTTTGGACGGCTTCTCTTTTCGCTCATGATTCTTGTTCCCTTAGTGAAATCCTTAGCACTTCAAAGTCCTTACAGAATATGCTATTGGCAGGTTAGCGGAGCCGTTCTCCGCAACGTGTGAGCCGGTTATTAGTTCTTAGGAGACATCAGCCAGTTTAAGAAGTATCCGGCTGCTCTCATGATATGAAAATCCTAAGAGATAAACAAAATCCACAGCCTTTCCGTTTCGCCCTGGCATATCCGGAACGCGAGCCATAGCGCAGTAGGTGCTGCGCACCTGAAAATTTTAGGACACGACCCCCCCGCAAATTGGGGCTGTGGCGTCTACGTTGTATACGCCGTGTCTACAATGTCTACTTGCAGGAGCAAAGGACTTAAGCGATTCGTGTTTACACTTGTAAACGCGCTGTAGACATTGTAGACAATCGTTTCAGAAGCCTTTTCAGTGCTTGAGCGGATCGAAAATGAAGGAAACCAAAGAAACCAAGAAGAGCAGGAACATTACTTTTCGCATAACCGATGAGGAATACGGCCAGGTCGAAAAAGCGGCGACAGCCCGATTGGCGCGGCCTTGGTCACGCTGCGTTTGCCATCTTTCACCGCGCGTTCTGGCATAGCAAGTATGGAGACATGCATTGAGTTCTTAACCGCTACAGAAGACGCTCGCACTCCCGCGTTATCTACACTCCGAGAAACGATAGGCTCGTATTCTTGATTGCTCCGACCCGCCACTCACTCATCCTCAAAAAGAATTGAACGATACGTCATTTGAAAGATAGAATTCTCTTCGTGCATATGTGCGCTGGTTCCTGACTACGCCTGTTAAGCGATTCGATCTAAGTATCAGCAAATGCAAAGAACCTTACGCGCCCCCCGATCTCCTATGCTTCTGCCTGAAGCCGAATCTTTGATCGCCCAGTTGCTTAAGAATTGGTTGCGTTCGAAACAACGATAATTACCAATCTCAGAACTTGTCGTTTCGCATGATGCAAACCTTCCTCAATTAGTGTCCTCATTCGCGGGACCCTCTACTTTTCCAAAGTCGTAATCACATGAATAGGAAGCTCAGATGTTCTTCGGTCTGCCGACAAAGTCTCCAGTCAATCCTGAAAAACGAATCGGACGGTCATCCGATAATCGGACATTACGTAATTGGGCGGCACACCTGACATCAAAAAGCGATGTCATGCGCGCCTGCGGCCGTTGGCCTTTTCCCTTCTTACGTAATGGCGATTATCTGACGCCCGCGTTTACAGATTCTCCCCCTTGCGCCCGCCTCGCTCGCCGGCTCGCGCAGCTCGCACGGCTCACTTCACTAAGGCCCCCGCTGGGGGCTGGCGCTCTCTTCCGAAACGCATTGGAACTCAGGATTCGTTACTTCTTGGGCGACGGCGAAAGAGATTAGTCCGAGCAGAAAGTAGCCTACCCGACCGGTTTCCGTGCTGGACGCTAAACTGCAAGTAGCCTCCGCTGTGGAGGCCGTCAAGGGTCTTCGCTACGCTCCGATGAACTCCGCGACCACAAAACGGTCGCTTCGCCCTTGACTGCCTTCCTCGCTGCGGCTCACGGGTAGTTAGAGCTGCTTGCGCAGCTCAGAAAGGAGGGCCTTTCTAATCCCACTCAATGTTGCCAGGTCGGAATTGATGAGCGGGAGACTCGGACCTTCTCTGCTAAGCCGCTGCGATAGTTTGCGCTTCTGCTTGCGTACCGAGCGAAGAGGATACAAACACGAACTGTCTCTTCCTCGATCTAATGCTCACATCCGGCGGTCATTTGATTGAATGGTTATCTTGAGGGGTAAGGTAAAGGTCTCCAAATAATTAAACCGCGTGGCAGACTCGGCGGTGTAACCCAGGGTTGTCAACACCGCGCTCCGTCGTCTTGACCTTTGCGCGAAAACAGCCGCCGCCGTGCGTCGCAGGCGGGAAGCGCAAACCTCCCCGTTTGTTAGCACGCGGAGGGAAGCCCTCCTGATAATCCTTCGCACGTACATCGCGCTCACTGGAGTGTTATGGCGGGCTCGCCATTTAACGGCGAGCAAATACGAATGATGTTCTGCGCTAACGACCTCTTTACGTTTCTCATAATAACGCTCCAGGAGTTGCACGAGCCAAGTTAGTGATTTGCGAGGAAACACCAGCTTTGGATCAGACCTCGTAGGCAAACGGCGGTTTCTTGTTCTGACGCTCTTTGGCAAGAGCAGGTACTGGTAATCCTGTGCTTTATACAGTTGTCTTTGATTAGATTCCGGACTTATGTGCGATGGGACTCGTAGGTGACAAAGTTCCTTGACGGTGCACAGATGAAAGATAATGAGGTAGAGGATTATTGCCTCTTCGGGATCCGCCTCCGGCGAGACTATGTATGCGCAAAGCTTTTCTATGACGCGGTCGTCATAGCGTCGGATTGCGTGCCCTACTTCAAGCCTGTTTCCTCGCTGGTCAATACTCGTGACGGTTCTGGAAGTTATCCTGCACACCTCGCCGGTGAGGGGATTCCCGGCGATGAAACCATGCAGTTCGGCCCAATCGAAGAACATGCGAAGGTGGGAAGTCTGCGCCGAAAGGAAACTGCGAGAGATTTTCCTTTTTCTAACGTAGGAGTGTGCTGCGTTACACTCAGGGTTGGCGCAACGCTCGATTGACTTCGCAGATTCAAAGGAGAAGCGACGGTGACATACTTTGCACTCGAATAGCCAGCACAAGCTTCGCTGATAGTCCGCTATTAAGGTTGGGTCTACTACTTCGAGCGAAACCACTCCTCGACCCATGCACCACGTGAGAAACGAACTAATAGACCTGACCGTATCGCCGATCGTCTTAGGGGTGCTGGCCAATACATCGAGTTCCATCGGCAGAAACTGAAGCTTCGGATTCAGCATTCCGCCTTCAGCCCATTTCTTGAAACTCTGTACGTGTTCAAGAAAGTGCGATGGTGCTTTCTGCACAGCCTGTCCTAAGCGACGCTCAGCCAGGTATAAGTTCCATTCTGGCAGGAGCCCACGTTCGGCAAACAGGTGACCCAGGTCAAATAACGCAGACCGAATAAACTTGGTCGTCGTTCGCCGTCAGGATGCATGTCCGGTGTGCCGAGATATCGGGAGGCCAGTTGATAAAGAGTCTGATAGAGCGTACGAGGAAATCATGGCGAGCCTACAAAGACCATTCTGTTCAGTGATCGTACTACTGCGGCTCGCCTCCTCACCGCCAAAGTCCAGATAGTTGCGCCTTGGCGCGCTCGATCTCTCCAAACAACGTTTGGTCCCAAACCGTTTGGTCGGGAGTCCGCCGGGAAGGTTATTTACTTCTTTTGTGCCGTAGCGTTTGTCACACACTTGTTTGGCGCCGCCAAGTCTGTGACATGTCAAACACGTGTGCATATCTATATACGCGCCTTCATACCTAAGGACCACCCCGGCAATCCCGGTTACGTGCGGCCTGTTCCATCGAACCCGAATCTTTTCGTTATTCCTTCCCCTACGATCACGTTCGTCCCCCCCTTTTTTCCGCTGTAATCCTACTGTCTCCGAGGATAGCAGTTGCTTTACCACTGACAATCGTGCGTTCAGTAATAGCGTTGATGCGTCTTTCCGCGCAGGTACTGAATTCGTGTTGGTGATATCAGGCAATACCGTTGCTGTCGAAAAGGCGGACGTACGCGAGATTCAAAGAACCGGCCCAACACATAAGGTAAATTGTCAAACGGGAATGGATCTGGTGCCTTCTCAAAGTGCGGCGACGTCAAATATGCACATTGGCGCTCCGGCCTTCGCCGATGGAATAGTCCAGGTTGTAGTTGATGGTCGCGCCAACAACCCGCTAATCACCCCTTCACCAGATATTCAGTACGGCGGGACATTCACCTTCGATACTAAGAAGAAAACCTTGCGTTTTCAGGGAAGTAGCAAGGCTTTCCCTGCGTATGAGGCCTACGCCCAACTAAATGGTGGTGCAATCGTTACTCTGTTCCAGAATTCTCCGGATCCAAACACGACCGTGTGTGATCTAATAGATCTCGGTAGTGGCGTGAAACAGAAAAGTATCGATATCACGGTCACGCTTCCGGATAACCTGGACGGAAAGTGGGAGACCACCGACGGCGATAAGAGATTCTTGCTTCAGATTACTGGCACATCTGTTCAATGGACTGAGCGTAGAACACCCAATACTACTCCCGGCACCGTCTTTACGCGGGCTGCGACGGCCACGATGTCCATTGGTAAGTTTCGTATCGAGAGACAAAATGACAACGGGGCGCTAGCGTTCCTTGGATTCCAGCCCCAATCGCTTCGTGACGCAATCCTGGCGCGGAATCCCCAACCGTCCTTTATCGTCTTTACCCATAGCGGGAACACGCTCACCGCTGAATGGAACGGGCTTGTCGTGACAAAGAATCCAAACGGCACGTTGAAGGACGTTATTCAACCTGGCGTTAGACCGCCCAAGCCGTTCACCTTTAATCGAATTCCGTAACTGAAATCGCTGACGAGCGAGATCGTGACCGTCCATCGACTCCTCAAATTCGCAATGTCACTCGCATCTTCCCGGTGATGCGACGGAGGCGCCTCTGCGCCCGCGGAGATCGGCTTTTGTTTTATGTGCCTGGTCATTAAGTTAAATTGCTTCCAACTGGAATCAATAACTTACGGGCGCGGTACGGTCATTAAATGCGAATTTGTTAATGCATATTGTGAGAATTTCCTACGCTTTTTGTGCATTAACTGAGATCAGAGCGTAAAAAGAATGCCTAGGTATTCCCAGTTTTTCCATGTGTTTGCTGCTCAAACCCTGAGCATCGTTTGATGAGGGACCGATCGTGGGTGAACTGATTCCGATCAAGAACTGGATCTCGCCGACAGCAAATGCCAAGAAGATCCTCAACATCACGGATGTCGGAAATAATCATGTGGAGGTTTCTTGGCACCGTGAAGCCGACCCGGTATTGAAACATCCGAACTCTCTTCCAATCGTTGATCCACTTACGCTAAAAGACCGAAAGGAACTTCGGTGGTACTTAGAAGAGTACAGAAGCTTCCCCTTCGGTGCCGAAAAGTGGCGAGCTGAGCAAGTGGAGACGCAGATGGCGGCGTGGGGCTCAAGTCTATTTGAACAGATCTTTCCACAGAGCAGTGCTAAACCAAGTCCTATTGATCTCTACCGGCTTGCTGAGGTGGAAGGGCTTCAACGGTGTGAAGTTTGTATCAGTTCAGAAGATACAGCAATTCTGAGCATTCCCTGGGAGTTGGTTCGTGACCCGGATAAGGGATACTTGCATCACTTATTTTTGGGATTCTACCGACGACGTACTCAGTTCCAGGCTTTACGGAAATTGGGTGCATCAGGTGAGAGGCCGTTCAGGGTTCTGCTGGTAATTGCCAGACCTTACGGACAGCGTGACGTCAAACTTGGCACTGTAGCTCGGCCTGTTTTGGAGGCATTGCGTCCACTTCGCCCACGAGTTCACCTTGAAGTGCTGCGGCCTCCGACTTTTGACCATTTTGTGAAGAAGCTCACGGTGCATCCTGGCTATTATGACCTTGTTCATTTTGATGGACATGGTGGCACTGATAGCAGTGGGTTGGGTTATCTTTTCTTTGAAAATGCAAGGGGCGATGAAGATGAGGCGGTCAGTAGCCGGCAATTGGGACAGTCATTAGTAAAGAGCAAGATACCGTTTTTTGTTCTCAATGCGTGTCGGTCGGCGGAGGAAGGAGGGACGAATGATCCGTACTCTTCGGTCGCATCTCAACTGGTTAGCACGGGAGCTAGTGGGGTCGTGGCTATGTCATACACGGTGTATGCGGATACTGCATCAGTCTTTATGCGACGATTCTACGAAAGCCTTGTTGAAGATGGGTCTGTTGTCGACGCCGTGTCTGCTGGCCGTCGATGCCTTTACGAAGACGCCTCTCGGCGGTCTGTGGTAGGCGCAATCGAGGTTCAAGATTGGATCGTGCCCACACTGTATCAACAAGGTTCAGGTGCCGCTATTACTGCTAGCCGAGTAGCTGATAGCGCAGAAAACGAGAGACAAGCAACGTTGCTCCTCACCGCTCAAGAGGTGTGCCCCGAAGGGGAATTCGGATTCATAGGACGTGACGATGACATCTTGCGAATTGAGCGAGCGCTCCGAGATGACGACCGTCCTTGGGTCCTTCTCACCGGTTCAGGAGGAACGGGCAAGACGGAACTAGCTTATGGCTTTGCTCGGTGGTTTGTTGAGACCGGTGGATGTCCGGGTGGCGTCTTTGCAACATCTTTCAAAGGCAAGGCGCAGTTTTCCCAAGTGATTGGAAGCGTTTTCGGATATGGAACTGATCTTTCCAGGCTAACGGCCGAACAACAGTATGAAGAACTCCTGAGTCGCCTTCGAAATCAGCAGTGTCTAATCATTTGGGACAACTTCGAATCCGTGGCCGGCTACCCCGCGGGATTGAATTCGTTGGCCTCTGCGGAGGATCGTCGGTCCTTATCCAGCCTGCTGGCGAACCTGAAAGGTGGTAAAAGCCGGGTGATTCTCACAACGAGACAGGCCCAGGAAAAATGGTTAGGAGTCGACTATGACACGGTAAGCGTTCGCGGGCTGGCTGACATAGACATTTGGAAACTCGCAGAGGTAATCCTCAAGAGCAAAAATACAGGCCGCTGCCCGGAAGATTTCCAGGATGACCCTGCCTATGAAAGACTGCTTCGACTTCTGATCGGTCACCCACGCTCGATGGAAGTGATCTTGCCACTCCTCAAGACCGCATCGCCTACCCACATAATAGACGCGATTGAAGGTCGATCGAGTGGAGTTGGCGTTAGCTTGGAGGACACGTCCATGAGCTACGCCTTCGAGGAGCTTTCGGGAGCAACCAACAGGTACCTGCCTCTTATCGGCCTTTTCTCTTGTTATGTAAAACTAGAAGTGCTGGCGGGAATAGATGGGGCCAATGAAAGCTTTAGTCCGGTTCCTTTGGATGATTATCCGGAGTTAAAGGACTTGGGAACAGGCGGGTGGCGTCCCATTCTGAACGAAGCTGCGCAATGCGGTTTTGTACGCGATCTCGACGCGAACCACTATGAGATAGACCCCACCGTATCCAGGTTCTTGCATGAGAAACTTCGAGAGAGGTTGAGCACGACGGACTTTGAAAAGCTGATTAACGGGTTTCTACGAGAATATTTCTTGTGGTTAGCGGATTACCAGGGCGCACTTAATGACAACGTTGCGCGGCCGTTAATTGATGCAGAACTGGAGGAGGCCAATCTTCTGCGTGCTCAACGCCTTGCAGAAGAACGCAACAGCTTTATGTTCGCCGGCGTTATGGTCGAATCCCTGCATCGCTATTATCAGCACCTCGGGAGGTACCAGGAATGGCAGGGGCTTATTCAATCATCTCTGCACAGGCTCGGTGAACAATTTCCCCGGCCAGGGGAGCGGACGGTGCAGGGGAGTGGATCTTACTGGGAGGCTTTGACACGTGAAAAAGCCAGGATCGCGATGGCGCGGAATGACCTAAACACCGCAGAGAGATGCTATCGACAGATTCTTGAGTATCATCTTGAGGTGTCGAAAGGAGTAGGCGAATTTGTAGCAGACACGTGCAAGTGCTTGGGAGATATTGCCCGGAGGCTCCGAAGGCTTTCTGAAGCTGATGAATGGTATCGCAAGGGGCTGGATGCACTTCGAGAAACGGACAAAGAAAACGCAACTCTGTACATAGGCTTGGGCCAGGTTGCCCAGGAATTGGGAAAAGACGACGAAGCGGAGCAATGGTATCTTAAAGCGCTTGAGGTAAAGACAGGGCCACCGCAATTTCTTATTTTTCACAAATTAGAAAGCATCGCCCGCGCAAAGGGACTAACTGAGAGAGCCGAACACTGGCGCCGGAAAGCCGATGAAGCTAACGAACTCTTGGAGGATACTTCCTACGAAGGACGCGACTTTGCCGCAAGGTTGACTAATAAAGCGCTGGTTGCTGAGAGGCAAGGCAATCTTGATGTAGCCGAGGCGTATTACCGCAGAGCCCTTGAGATATTCGAGAAACTCGAGCTCGATGAGGAAAAGGCACACGTATACAACAACCTGGGTGGCAATCTCGAAAGTAAGGGAAGATTGGATGAGGCAGAACAGTGGTATCAAAGAGCTGGGGAACTCTTTGAAAAGCTTGGTTTGGGTGAAGCGAAAACGCCGTTCGACAACTTAAGACTTCTAGCTATGAAAGGGAATCAGCTCGACGAAAGTGAAAAGTGGCAACGTCGAGTAATTGGTATTCTCGAGCGAACGGGTCCGAGTCAGGAATTAGCTCAACGATACTATTGGGTCTATGACCTTCTTCGGGCGCAAGGTCAATTTGAAAATGCATTGCCATTCCTCGTTAACGCTCGCAGGGTTGCAAAACAAATATCGGGCTCATCGGATGCTCCAGAGGACGACCTCAGCAAGGCGCAAGACTACGAGGTCTCTGCTGGAACCGCTCGATTGGAGAGCCGATTCGAAGAGGCCGTGCAGCTCTATCAATCTGCATTTGAGATATATCAGAGTCAAGGAGATTATGCACCTGCGATCGGAGTCTTAGGGCAGTTGTTTGCTATGTCTTCTGAGAGCAATCAAATCCTCGAAGCGACGGTGTACTTAGGCAAGGCAGCAACACTGTCACGGGAACACAAAATCGGCCCTTATGAACAGATCTTACCTACGATATCAGTTTTGTTAGCACAGATTCCTGAAGACGATTTCAAGGCAAAGTGGTATTCGCTCTTTGGTGGAGAGGTCCCTCCAATGGAGTTTCTTCGTTTAGATTCCGACGGGGGATTGACTGAATGAAAACGTCCAATTTGTTCGAAGACCTGCCCGTCCTCGACAATCTGGCGAGTGTCTAGCGTGCCGTCATACTGTCCAGCATATTTTGAGGTGTTTCGAGCTGGGATGGCCGCCCTTAAGTCCTTCAGCGACTACTCTCTGAGATGCCTCCCATCGCGGCAAACGCAGCAATTCTTTTTATGCCCAGCTCCGAATCCATAATATGCTCGACGGATTTCATTTTATGACCCACGAATTTCACTTTATGCCCGAACCCACAGGCTAGGCGCGCGCTTGCTACAATTCTTAAGTGTTGCACAACCTCATCCTGACTATTCTCTGAGCACACGAGTCGAGTTCTCCCAATCTTAGCCTCCGCACCCTTTCTAGCGTTCACGACTAACACCGTTAGATCAGCCTTGGAGGTTGGAACTCCGAATCGCTCAGATGTTCTTACTCAAAGGTAATGATAACTAGAGGTTATTCGATATATCCGATGCGGGACTCACGCTTACTTCGACGCGCCGTCTCCTTGATTCCCGGAGCTGGACAAACCGATACGAAAACGATCGCCGAAAGAGTATTGGGCGTTCAGCCTGATTTCTTCATAGAGGGAAGAGGTGCGTATGCAATGGATCCGGATGGTATCTGGTGGCTCGATTGCCAAATGGGATCAGCTGCTTTCATCCTAGGTTACAACGATCCGCTCGTGAACCGCTACGTCATTGAACAGGTGAACAAAGGATCGATTTTCTCTCTATCGTCACTCCTGGAGATGGAGGTCGCGGAGATATTGATCAATATCTTTCCAGAGTTTGACAAGGTTCGCTTCGGCAAGAATGGCTCTGACGTTACCAGCGCCGCAATCCGGATCGCCCGACTCTACACTAACCGAGACCACGTAATGGGATGTGGTTATCACGGCTTTCAGGATTGGTCCATGTCTTTGGTGGACGGGATCGGAGGGATTCCCCGATGCGTTCGAGATCTTACTCATGGTCAGGAGGCGGTAAACCTACAAGAAGTCCTTTTCTTGTTGGATGCCTTCCCTGAGCGATTCGCGGCCGTGATCGTCGACACGGGAGGTTCAGGTATTCCGGATCTGGAGCTGCTCGCTCTTGTTCGACAGCGATGTCACGCAAACCACTCGCTCCTGATCATGGACGAAATCATTTCCGGATTTCGCGTCGACCTAAGAGGAGTGCTGGGAAAATCTAACATCATTCCGGACTTAATTTGCCTGGGGAAAGCAGTGGCCAATGGTTATCCGTTGTCAGTTCTAATGGGACGGGATCACCTGCTTGATCTAGCGCCGGAGGCGGGAATGTCGGCTACTTACGCTGGCGATTGTATTGCGTTGGCCGCGGCAAAAGCCACGTTGGAACAACTCAAAGACGGGTTGGTCAACGCCGCCATTGACCTGCGCGGACGAAAACTAAAGGAGACCCTCCGCCAATTGTTTGACGCGGCCGAGATCCGCGACCTGTTTGAGCCGATAGGCTATCCGGCTCTTACCAGTCTTGTAAGCAGAAGCAATGCGCCGCAAGCGAAGGCAGCAATGCGTTTCTTAATGTGTGCTTTAGCCACGCACAAAATCTTCTGGCAGGGCTCTTTTGTACTTTGCCGTGATTTTGGGGACGAGGAGCTACTCAAGATCACAAAAGCACTCGAGAGCGCAGTCCATGAGCTCATCGTCCTAATCAAAAACGGTCGGCTGGACGAGTTTTACGCCACGCTGACTCGAAAGGAAGCTGCCTATCTAGGTGATGTTTCTGCGAAGGCCGCAATATGAATATTCGTCACAGCCTCATCATACCTATTCACAATGGATCTCACTTCATCCAGCTTTTCTGGGCATCGCTAATCCGCAATCTTGCCGAGGACCAGGAAATCATAGTGGTGGACGATGGCTCAACCGAAAGCATCGATCTTCTCGTTCCCAAGCTCCCGGCCGAGGTGAAGCTTTTGATCCTGCGGAACGACCGGGCCCAGGGTTATGCGGCGGCGGTCAATCGAGGTTTGCATCAGGCAAGAGGCGAATATATTTATCTGCTGAACACTGATCTTATTCTCGGGGACGGCGCGCTGAAGCTGATTCACGATTACTTGAAACGCGATCCACGAACCGGCATCGTCGGGGCAAAGCTTCTTTATCCTCAAACCGGTCGGATACAACATTTCGGCGTGGCCTTTACCAACACGCGAAAGTTTCATGTCTATACCCACATGAGCCCAGAACACTCCCTGGTTTCAAAGCCCGGTGAGTTCCAAGCGGTTACCTTCGCGCTGTGTGGTTTTTGCCGAGAAATTTTGGATCGAGTCGGCTATCTTGACACGATGTATTGTAACGGCTGCGAAGACATCGATTTCTCCCTGCGCGTTCACAAAGCGGGATACCGTTTGGTCGTGCCACCCGAGATTGCTTCTTATCACTGGGAGAGTCTTTCGGGCGAAGCACGTCATATCATGGCTTTAGAAAACGAGGTTCGCTTCTGGCGCACGTGGGCCACCGAAATCGTTGCCGATATCGACATATTTGTCGGCCGGGGACTAAGCCATTTTCTGGACAATGCTCCGGAGTTCCGCGATCGCGACTTTACTGTGGTGAATCTCTCTACCGGCAACGACTATCTTCACATCCGCAATGTTATTGATGCGCAGTTTCATAAATCAGCCACCTTTGATTTCTGGGATTACCCGCGCGCGAAACGCATGGACAATTCGATCTGGTTGCCGATGACCCTACCCATTGACGCGATCCGTACCCCGAAGCCTTTTCTATTCATTGTGCAGGAATATCCTCAGCTCATGCAAAACGATTACTGGTTCGAACAACGAAAGCGATATTCGACGAGTGATCTGATAATCGACCATTACGGAAACGTCGAGATGACCAGCGGAGCCGTTTCCGCCTCACTGCCGGCCAGACAAAAGGCCATGCTGGATGTGTCGTGATGAAACCGCAACTCCTCGGTTGCATTAAACCTCGCCGCGCGGCTGAGATACGCCTCTTCATTGGGGACGGTATAGTCGAAGATGCGAGCGCGATTGCCACTCTTCTGCGTGAGCGGCGACGATCCAATCATATCGTCATTTCCGATAATCGAGTCTTCAGTTTACACGGGCAATATTTGCTATCACGCTTGAGGAGCTTCGGCATCTCCGTTTGCGTTTTTCTGGTTAGACCAGGCGAGAATTCCAAATCGCTTGATTCTTACCAACGACTCATTAATCGGGTTCTTAAAGCCGGTATCGATCAGAGTTCTTGTGTCCTCACCTTAGGAGGCGGCATGGTGAATAATCTCGGCGGGTTTATCGCCGCCACTCTCTACCGTGGTCTTACGCTCGTTCACTTGCCGACTTCGTTAATGGCTCAGGTGGACGCGGCAATCGATCGAAAGCAAGCGGTGAATCATCCCCTGGGTAAGAACCTGATCGGAAGTCTTTATTCGCCGCACGCTGTCTTTATCGACCCGCGCCTGCTACGGACTCTCTCCGCTATGCAACTGCGAAATGGCATGGCAGAACCAATCAAACACGCATTGACGCAGAGCAATTCCTTTTTTCGATTCCTAATTGAGAACGCCGATCGATTGCACGATCCTGCCTTCCTGGAAACCATGATCAAGAAAACGATTCGACTGAAACTGGGTTTGATGAGGCTGAACGGAAAGACCGTCGACGGCGAGTTCATTATGCAGTACGGTCATTGTATCGGACACGCCCTCGAGCGCAGCAGCAACTACGCGCTATCGCATGGCGAAGCGATCGCGATCGGCATGCGGATCAGCGCCGAAGTCTCTTTGGCCAAGGGTATCGGCAATTCGGCGTTAATTGATGCACATGATTTAATTCTAAAGAAATATGGGCTGCCAACCGTCGTTCCCGACTCTGTCAAGGTTGTGAACGTGTTGAAGTCAGTTGAGTACGACAAGGGCATGCTGCAGCGCACACCGCGACTCTGTCTATTGCGAAGCGTCGGAGAAGTCTATCGAGAGCGCGCGGGTTGTGCCGTCTATGTAAGCTGGCCCGTGCTCAAGCGCTCCCTGCTCCGAAACATGAGTCATTGAGAGGTACCGTCGTGAGGTTTGTTGACCTTGAATTATTAAGGCGCCAGCTGCCGGAACTCATGAAAGCATGGCAAGATCCGGACTTGCATAAGGTCGTAGTCGTTGATGGCTTTTTGCGCCCAACTGCGAAATACGAGGTCATGCACTGTTTCCCTGACGTTACCTGGGACGGTTGGGATCCTATAAGCAACACACTCCAATTCGGCAAGCGATCATGCGAGAGGATCGAGCTGTTTCCTCCGACGCTGGAAGCATTGCTTCACGAGCTGAACTCAAGTCCCGTCATCAAATTCCTCGAAGAACTTACGCAAACGGAGGGGCTCCTGCCAGATCCGCACCTGGTTGGCGGCGGTCTTCATTACATGCAACACGGCGGCTATCTGTGGCCGCACGCAGATTTTTTGCAGGCGACAAATCCAGATCTCAAACGAATGATTAACCTAGTTCTCTATGTTCATCCAACTTGGACGGGAGAGATGGGAGGCAACTTCGAAAGATGGGAGGGACGCGAGTTGGTACGGCGCATCTCGCCGGCGCCCTATAGTTGTGTGATCTTCAGGACCGATGGCGGCAGTATTCATGGCGTCTCACAAATAACAGCCAACTGTCCGCGTCAATCAATCGCGTTGTTCTATTATTCGGTGGTCAGGAAGCCGGACGTCTCGCTCGACCACACGACCGCTTGGTCTTTGGACCTAAAGCCGCCCAGCGCCTCTATTGATCGCGGAAATTTGTTCTGGGCGTCTATGCTTATGCGCGGTTCTCTGTGTCTGAAACGGGGAGCTAAATATCTAAACAAGAAGGCCGAGCAGTTGGTAAATGCTGGAAGGTAAGATTACCACTTCAGTCGGAAAACTCATCCGCCATAGGGATAATATTCAACCGCGCCATCCTTAAGAAAAATAATCTTGTCGCGAAAGAAATCTGATCCTGAAAACAGAGCCGAGGAGAGACGTGGCAGCTCCGCAAACAATGCGGAGGCAGCGGGATCAATTGGCGTGTCACGCAGCAACTCAGACAATCTCGTCAACGGGTGAAGTAGATGTCTGTACTTCCAGGTTCGCTCTTCAGGTTTTCGGCGCCCAAGATCAGTTAGCAGCAATTGAAGCGCCTGGCTCGCGTGAAAGATCCCAGATTCGCTATCACCATGGCGCAAGAGGTATTGCGCCAAATTGAGATGAGCCCGCCATAGCCATTCTAAATTGTTGCTTTGAAAACTAACTTCAATCGTTTCCATGTACCAACGAACTGCCGTGGCCTTGTCTAGCAAGCTTAAACAGATCGCCATCATTAAACCGGCCGCGACTTGTTCCTGTTTGAAGCCGTAGAACTCGGCCCTCTGGAAATCACCTTCAAACTGCGGGATAGCCTCATTTTCTAAATACCACCGAACTCCGTCGGAGTTGCCGTCGATCAGGTATCTATACACGATCTCGCCGATGAACAGGGTCGTGAGGGAAAGAATCCTATACCGAGGCGACCAACCCTTCGCAGGAATGAGTGAGACACTCTTCTTCAACATCCTAACAGCTTTCGCTGGATCTCGATGCAGCAGCACGGCGCCGTAGTCGAGCAAGTTGATATGTAACCGCAACGTTTGCGTTTTTGTGTGGAGGATCCTTCCCTCGACGTTAGCTATTGCTTGTTCGAGCCAATGGAGTGCCGCATCATAGTTGCCATCCATCCAATTCGCTTCGCCGAGACGATTTAAGATATCGCTGTAAAGGACTGCCCACTTCTCGAGCGACTTGTGCTCTCCGGTTTTGAAATATGCTTCACACATTTCTTTGGCGGAACTCAGCAGCTGAATGCCTAGGTGAGATCTCCCGAGATCGGTCTGACAGTTCGCCAGACCAAGCATGGCGTTGGTCTTAGTAAAATTAAGCCTCGCGCGTGAAGCCGGCATAATGGCGAACGTCGTCTCTGTGTATTCGTCGATGTTTTTGATCGCCGCCTCGTATTGCTGCGCCCCGAGCGACCAATCCTGAACATCAAGGGAAAACGCACCGAGCTTCATTCGCAGCGTTGTGTTCGCGAGGACGTCAGTCACTTGCGCTCTCTTGTCTCCGCCACTGCGCTCACGTGGCGCTTCAAGACTCTTCCGCACGATTTCAATTGCGAGCTGGTATTGATGAGCTGCTTCTGCCTTCTGGAGACTCTTACCTAAGAGCAGTTTTACCCGCTCCAGATCAGCTGGTTCGCATAACATACGCACCAGCGCCTCTTCGTAAAGCCTCTCCGCCGTGTTGGCCTTGGTTTTCTGAAACCACCGCAGATAAATCTTGGTGAGCTTTCGTCGCTCGCGTGGGCTCAGGGGAGCGTCTCGGACCACCTGGTAATAGTTCTCGTGTCGAAAACCGACTTCGCCATCATTGGCGTTCAGGATCTCTACTTCTTGAATTACGGCGTCATCGACGGAGGGGGCCAAGCTTCGCCGAAGTTCGCGGAAAAGACCCGAGTCAATTCGATCTTTGACCAAACCCACTGCTTTGATCAACAAGGCTAACTGCGGTAGCGTGTCTTTGAGAAAAGCGAGGCGGAGTGATACGAGTTCCCGAACGCTCGTCGGCACCTGATAGTTAGCTTTAGGGCGCACGATCAGATGTATTAGCCCGGTTCTCTGATTGCGAGTTACGACTCCCTCACTACGCAATAGCTTGATTTGCTCGACCATGTGAAAGGGATTGCCCGCGCCGTAACGCGCAATCTCTTTGATGAGCACTTCCTGGTGCGGTATTAGGCGATCTTGAATACGGCGCTCAATTGACTGCGAATTCTCGAACAGATGCGTTAGAAAGCCGACGCTTTCAACGGCCCTCAAGGGCTTCATTTCCATGCGTTCCAATTCATACTTTTGGATGAAACCTTCGAAGACGGCTGTGGAGCGTCTGGCCTCGAATGTAGACCCATCTTGTCGGGGCGAACTCTCGTTTTGGACTGTGGTTTGGACCCTTCCCTCGAAAAGAAAGAGGACCGGAGCGCGGTAATTGCGCTCGCTTCTCTTTGAGCGCAACAGCAATTCACCAAACACGGCCAGGGACTCCCCGCTGGCCCAATGAAGGTCCGAGAAGTGCAATACATAGGTTCGCGCTTGCGCCCGTTCCAGCAATAGCAGCAAGAGGACTTGCACCATCGCCTCGCGGTCGAAGACGCCCGTTCCTGATTCGCCGGAAAAAATTGCGGCGATCGTTCCGCGCGCTCGTCGATAGAGTTCCGCATTGAACGATCTGATATGGTTTTCAATCGCCTTCTGCGGATCGAGAACCCAAGCGGGCAGCCCGGCAAGTTGCTGGGCAAGCAAGCCAAAGACTTTGTATGGATAGGCCAAATCCTGAGGGTGAGAAATTGAGATCAACTCCGCGCCCTTTTGCTCGGCCAAATAGCCGAGTTCCTGACACAAGCGGGTCTTGCCTGCCCCACCGTGGCCGGTTATTGCCACGCCCAGTGGTGCGCCTGTCTGTATTTCTTCAAACAATTGCAGAAAGCGTTGGCGATGTTTTTGGTAGGGTGGCCAGAAGAAAATAGGGTGATACTGATCAAGGGCTTTTATCATTCCCAACGAAACTGTCTTCACTTCCAGTCCGTCAATCTCGAAGATGAGGTCCCCCAGGGGAACTTCTCCGACCGCATAGGTGACGATCTTCATTTCGAGGGTTGAAGCGAATCGCTGGTCAGCCCCTAGTTTGTAGCCGCTGCTGGTCGATAGGTCCATCGGTCTAATTAACATTGCATCGCCGGAAAAACGCCATCGAACGGTCACCGGCTGCTTACACAGCAACACGGATTCAACATCCACCTGCACGACAAAGGGCGTACCGGCGAGAACAGAGTTAGCCTTGTGTATTTTGATTGCTAGATCGTCTGACCGAGGCTCTTGTGCCTCTAGCAGAAAACTTCGCAGGACGGCTTCTTTTTCGGCATCGAGGGTCTTACTGAGAAGCGGAAGGACGTCCTGATAATACATTCGCATCAGGCTTACCATATCCTTGAGACCGAGAAAGTAACAATCGCGGTGGCTCGTTTCATGAAATCTCTTCTTGGCGTCCCTGATTTTCTTTTGGGAAAGACTTGTCATGAAAACAATCAGCACCTTGTGCGGCTGCTGAGAGGCTACCAGAGCAAATAAGTCGCTCGGTAAAGGCTCGTCAGCTTTCCAGTTCGTCTTGCATTGGCCAGCGATTACCCAGTATGAGGCTCCCCCAAATCCAGGGATCGCTAACAAAGGTTTCTTTCCATAAAAGTCGACACCTTGATCATTTCGCAGCGGCGTCACAGTCCATTCAAAGTCAGCTTCTATGCGGGACATCAAAAGGGTCGTGAGAACCTCAAATAGTTGGAATTCAGTAGCAGACTTGTCATGCCTGATCCCGTCCGGTACAAAATCGGTTCGAGTGCGCAAAATCTTCAACACATCCTTGTGGATGTGAACTTGCCTCTCTCTGAACTCTTTGTTGGGTTTCTGCCGGACCATTTCCGAAAAGACTGATAACCTCTAGTTATCATTACCTTTGAGTAAGAACATCTGAGCGATTCGGAGTTCCAACCTCCAAGGCTGATCTAACGGTGTTAGTCGTGAACGCTAGAAAGGGTGCGGAGGCTAAGATTG
>Ga0193732_1000018_pt1:2500-141436 | contig 141436 bp, 124 predicted proteins | sample U1s1metaG_FD_145077 | JGI IMG/M metagenome (GOLD analysis project Ga0193732, IMG submission 145077) | Soil microbial communities from a riparian zone of the East river system, Colorado, United States - U1s1 | ecosystem: Environmental > Terrestrial > Soil > Riparian zone | place...
TCTGACGACCCAAGACGGTTCGTCGGGAAACGTCCTCCTTTCAACTTTCGACCAACGCACAATTCTCATACTGTAGGGATCGTGCAGATTCTCTTGGAACCATTTCATCACTATTGGCACGCTGCCGTTAGGTAGTTGCATTGGTTTGCTGCCAAGCAGGGCGTCCTCTAACTGCTTGCTGCGACCAAGTGAGCCGCCAGGGACTTTTTTCTCATCTTCAGTAAAAACCAGCTTACTCAACGGATCGAGCGGGGAAGGATCGAAATCCTGCTGCCGAAAACCAATCTGCCCGCGTGGCTGTCTTAGCGGTGCCTCTTCGCGATAAATCTTCTCGACTAGTGCTAAATAGAAAGTATGCAGACGCCAATTTGAGCTCACGTCAAGTCCCGAGATAAGTATTTCGTCGAGAGCCTTATCAAACTCGTCGCGTGCCTGCTCACGTTTATTGTCTTCGAGATTTGATTTGCCCTTCCGAAAGTGATCCTCGGCGCGCTCGATAACCTGATCGACGCGTGGACGCACATCCTTCTTTTCTGGGTCGGAAATGACCTTCGATTTGGTCGAAGTCACAAGGGGCGTTGGTGAGGCTTGCGACTCAATGCTTTGACCGTAAGCGCTGAATGCCAGCAACATTAAAAAAGCAGTCGGGAGCAGGCGATTCATCTTGTTCTCTTATTACCAAGCGGCAATTAGGATGGGTTGCCGCTGCCAAACACGTGCCGTTTCATTTGATCGAGCAGCACTTGCTTGAGAACCTCAAACACAAGACCGCCGCCCTTCCCCATGACAAGCGCCTTCGCTTTGTTCCAACGCCCGCTATCACGCGCAGCGTTGAGAAATTCATGCCCTTCCCACGTTAGATAGCCTGGACGCCAATCGGGAAAATCATCACTGGAAAAATCAAAGGCCCGAATGAGGCCAGCTTCATGCAAGAGCATAATATGATAAGTGACTTGCTCAGAAGAATATTGCACAGGTGCAGTTAGTTTGAGCGGGCCGCCATCAAACGGCGCATCTTCAATGGCGATCAATATCTCCCGAACCAAATCCATATCGCGCTTCATATGTTTCTCCGATTTAAGGAGCTAAACCTCGTTTAGGTGGGAGTTGCGATTCAGCCATCCGTTTTTCCAACCATCGCCGAAACGAGTCCTGACTTTCGCCTGAAGATTTGCCGAGGATTAGATTTTCGACGCTAATGTCTTCGTCCAGATCAGGCCAATGAATTCCATTTCGATCTCCAATCCATCGCCAGTTGTTTCTCTCTTCCGTCGTGCCGTGAATAAGCCGCGGATACCAGGCCAGCGGCACGGTAATAGATCGACCATCGCTCAGATCGACGATCAAGCTGTCTTCCGTGACGACGAGATTCTGTGCTCGGACTTCAGCGACTAAAGTACTCATTACAATTCATCAGCAACTGGCGTATTCAACATTGCTCCGGGCGTTCCATCGAGGTTCGTCACGCCGCCACGCGCTCGCCGTTGGTCAAACGAGTCACATGAAAATTACCGCGATGTTGCCGAGCCTGCCAGAGATCGTACTGGACTTGCTGGTTCATCCAGCTTTCCGCTGTTGTGTCAAAAGCGATGGACAGCCGCATCGCCATCTCCGGAGTGACTCCGGTGCGGCCGTGAAGAAGGTTTGATAGAGCAGTTCGGCCCACGCCGAGGGCTTGCGCAGCTTTAGTGACGCTCAAGCCCAGGGGTTCGAGGCAGAGGTTCTTTAGAACTTCGCCTGGATGAGGAGGATTGTGCATATCGACGTTGCTTATCTTCTTAATGGTAGTCTTCATAATCTACATCCGTGACATCTTCGCCTGCGAATCTAAAAGTGAGTCGCCAGTTGCCGCTGACCTTCACGGACCAAGTCCCTTTGCGATCACCGGTCAGTCCATGCAGGTTCAGACCTGGCAAAGCCATATCTTTTGGGTTCATCGAAACATTCAAACGGCCCAGAATTAAACGTAAGCGTTCCACATGCTTGGCCTGGATTCCCGATTTGATTCCTTTGCCATAGAACTTTTCCAAGCCCTTGTGTTTGAAGCTGATGATCACTCGCTACGTGTCCAGTCGAAGCTTTCTCATCGCAAACATTGCGGAGTCTCACTTACTGTGCTCCTTACCTCTTCCTCTTCCCCTTAACCTCGCCCGGCGCCGCCACGCGCATCACGCCGCGATCGTCGCGATACAGGCTGTACTTCGCTTCCGTTACCTTACCGCCTTCGTCTTTGATTCTGATCGAAAAAGTCTTTTCCGATCCGCGCCCCTCGATACGCAAAGGCAAATAACCTTCCAAATCCGGACTGCGATAAGCGGTGTAATGATCCTGGTCGTGCTTTTCGTAACCGAGCACGTAAATGCGATCGAAATCCGGCTCATCAATTTTGTGAGCTTCTTTCGAAGAACTCTTTTCCAGAATCACCCAACTGCCGGGCCGGGATTCCTTAGCTACGTCCTTACCCTTCGACCCGGATGTGTCATCACTGCTGTCATCATCAAGCCGGCGCCAGGCTACAAACTCGCGGCCGGTTCGGTAATAGATGATATCGCTGGGAACCATTAGTTCGACTTGTTTACCGTAAATCCAACCTTCGGGCGCAGGCGAAATCGTCGGCGACAGCCGCACCTTGTACCAGAGTTCAGTCGTCTCTTGTTCTTCAGGATTCTCTTCGTCGCTCTGTGGGCCTTTGTTAGCTCCCGTCGTGGCGCTTCCCGGCTTGGGAGCTGTGTCACTTTCGGTTGTATCGGCACCTTTAAGCTTTGGAACTCTCTTCCAACCGATGATCTCAAAGCTGGATCCGCTATCGAGTCGCATCATGATGTTTTCGTTGTTACTGCGATCAGGCGTCAGGCGCAAGTTCGATCCGGCATGCAATTGCCCGGTCGCCTGGGGCGGCGTCCCCTTGTCTTCCTCAGCCAGCTTCCGCGCATTCTCGAGCACCTTATCCGGCATGATGTTCCGCGCTTCAATCCACCCTTCGGTTCGCTCTTCGTCATGAGCTCGCACTCGATACCAGCGCTCTCGCTTGCTGTTGTCACTCGGATCAGGGATATCGATTGAATCGAGGATGTCAATTTCGTCGCCGCGCTTGACCTCAAGCAAATCAGCCGCAACCACCGCCGTCGAGCTGCGAATCTGCGCGAGTCGAGTAACCACGACCCCGGTGTTGCTGCGACTTGCCAGGGTGCTGCATCCGCCCAGCAAGACTGCCATCAGCAGTAATGACGTCGCGAATAATGATTGACGTCCTTGATATTTCATTCGATTAAGAAATCTCATAAATGATCTGCGAATCGGAAAACTATGACGACCGTTTGACCTCAGGATGGTTTCCGTGTTTCGGCGAACGAACGTAGTCATTGTAACCCAAGTCATGCAACAAATCGCGTTGCTGGCGAGTTAGTGATTCACTCACGCTGATGCGCGTCCGCAAACCAAATGTTTCCACCCGCAACCCGAACGGAGCAAGCCGCTCCGCCAGGTTGATCGCGGCGGGGTTACTGACAAATGAACGTCCAAAGTCCTGCATGCCGGCAAAGACACTGAGCGCCTTTAGCGCTGCCTCAGTGCCGTCGATTCCCTGCCCCGGCCGGCTTCCGCCGCCGCGCACGCGCGCTTCCTCAGCCCGGTATTCGTGAAAAATATTGCGGTATACATCGTCGAGAGAATGTTTACGATGACTGACACTTCGCAGGTTCAGGTCGTAAAGAAAGGCGATCAACATGCTCTTCGAGTAGACGGAAGACTCTCCGACCGTCCATCTTCTCTTTGAAGCTTCGACCACTGACCACCGATCACGATCAAGGCTTAAGGAGTAACCGTCGTACGCACGGCTGATGGCGTTCAGAAATTCCTGAAAGGTCAACAGATCCAGACGCACACCTATACGTGCCGCCTGATAGACCGTGAAGCCTTCATAGAACCAATCGTAATCACCCGAAAGAGCCAGCCCATTCGGCACCCAAAAATGAAAGAACTCATGTGTCACGGGAACACTCAACTGGGCCAACGCGGCAACCCTCGATGGTAGCTTGCCAATCAACAACGTTACCGAAGCGCCACGCGTTTCGGCGCTCCACTTGTCAGGCGCTCCGCTTTGCGGGAACGGAAACAAAATCAAGGTTGCCTGGCGGGACGGCGCTGCTCCGAATACGTCTCGATGGGCCTTAAGAACTTTGCTCCCCAGTTCGAGCGCTTCAGCATCGGTGAAGGCCCATTCGCCGGCGGCCACTAAACTCAATGTCATTCCTGACGCGGCTATTGTCGAAATCCGCAGATGATCGCCTACCGCAAACACGGCGAGGTCGGTATCAGTGATTTCGAAATCACCTCCAACATTCGGGCTTTCATTCGAATGCGCGATCCAATCTGTTGGAAGACTGAGTCGGACGATCACGCGCTCCGCAACTTGACCGTTTGCTGCCCCCAGGCGACACGTGGGCAGCAAGTCTCTTAACATCAACAAACCCCGATCCGATTTCACCCAGGACACTTTGGCCGCATCCGCAGCTCGCGCGGCCGGAGTGACGCTGACTTCATAGTGAAACCTCATGGCGGGCGTTGCTGCCTGGAATTGGCCCGGTGCAATTTTCCGGATGCTAACTTCTGTGCCGGCAGTATCGAACACCCGTAATCCCTCGATTCTGCTGCCAAGGTTCAAAATACCCGCGTAACTATCGCGGAACGACCAGGCGGTGGCCGGCGCGCAACTCCCATCGACGATGATCCGGCCAGCCGGATCTGGAAGCACTCGAATCTCAACTCTCGCTGGCTGTGCTCTGGCATTTGAGGCCAGGCAGATCAGCAGAGTGGCCCAGTAGAGCACCACGGGATATCGCCACAGCCGTGCATGAGGCTTTATTCGGCCTCGACAAGAACGATCCACGAAATCACACGAACTGACACGAACAAGAACCTGTTCGTGTGCTTTCGCGGATCGTCTTACTTGGCAAGCGAATCTCACAAAATAGGACACTACCCTCTGGAAAAGTTGGATTGACATGCGTTTCAGGCGTGACTAAACTACGGGTTTAGTCTAGCATCAAAGTTCCGAACCGTGATCCGTAGACCAGTCCAAATGCTTTTCAGTAGCCCAGTCAAACGTGCCCGCCTGCTTGCAGTTCTGCTGCTGGCCGCGATTGCCTGGGGCAGCACCGTTGAATTTACCCATCATCACGGTTCCAAAGCGAGTTCGGTTGAATCGCTTTCGAGCACGGCACAATGGACCCAGACGCCGATCGCTGACGAAGCACTTTCAACAGAAATCAGTTCCAGCAATACCAACGGCACATCGTCGAAATCCAATACCGGCGCCGAGTGCTTGATATGTCAACTCCACCAAAATCTTTCCGCTAGCGAAATAAGCCACACACCCGGCGTCGGACCCACAGAAACACGTGGTCTGAACTCGCCACCAAGTGTCGTCGTTCAGCTATCTGAATTCCGGTCCACCGGCCACGGCCGCGCTCCTCCTTCCTTTCTCTAAGCCACCGCTCGCTGTTAGGGTGCGCGCTCATTCTTAATTTTTCAGAGTTCCGCACTGTTCGAAGCCAGCGACGTTCATTCACCACGCTGTGGGTCTGCGTCCGCGAGCTTCGCCTGGCAATCAATCCCTTGATAGGAGGCAGAGATGAAGGCTCAGAGAAATATTGTTCAGATCTCATTCGCATTCTTAATTCTTTTTTCAGCAATCTCAGTTGCGTCGGTTTCCACGAAGGCACAGGCCCTTAACGCAGGCACGGTGACCGGTGTCGTGACCGATCCCAACAACGCCGTCGTACCAAACGCAACGGTGACCATCGCCAACGCAGTAACAGGCTACACGCGGACCGCAACTACCGACGCGGACGGCGCATTTCGCTTTAGCGACGTTCCGCCCAATAACTACCAACTCAAAGCTTCAGCTCCGGGCTTTTCGTCCGAACAGCAAAGCCTGGCTGTGCGGACCTCGGTCCCCATCAGCGTCAAAATTCCATTGGCGGTGAGCAATGCCAGCGAAACAGTCACGGTTACGTCCAATGCTGCCGACGTGCTCGAAAACACTTCGACTTCGCACACCGACGTCGACCAATCATTGATCACACGCCTTCCCGTTAGATCAGTCGGATCGGGTCTGAGCGATGTGGTGACTCTCGCTGCTCCCGGTGTTGTGGCCGATTCGAACGGCTTCTTTCACCCGCTTGGGGATCACGCGCAAACATCCTATTCGATCGATAACCAGCCGGTTTCTGATCAGCAGAGCAAAGCCTTTTCGACCCAACTGCCGCCCAACGCGATCCAGTCGATGGAAATAATTACCGGCTCGACGCCTGCCGAGTATGGCGACAAGACAAGTCTGGTCGTGAATGCGATTACCAAGTCAGGCCTGAATCAAAAGAAGCCCACCGGCGACTTCAGCACAACCTACGGAACGTTCGGCACGATAGGTCAGGATGCGTCGCTGGGTTTCGGCAATGCCAGGGCAGGCAACTTTATTACGTTTAACTTCGAACGCTCGCGGAGATTTCTCGATTCGCCGGAGTTCACTGTCCTGCATGACCAGGGCTCGGCGGGCAGCATCTTCGACCGCATCGATTACAGCCCGAACTCAAAAGACACGTTTCACCTGAATCTGTTCCTGGCTCGTAACAGTTTCCAGACGCCGAATCAATTTGATCAGCAAGCCCTCGGCCAGGACCAACGACAGCTTGTTCACAGCGTCAACATTGCCCCGGGTTATGTTCACATCTTCAGCGCAACCACGGTGCTTTCTGTTAATCCATATTTCCGTCTCGACAACGTAAAATACTTCGCCAGCCCCAATCCGTTCTCGGATCAAACCATGACCTTCAGCCAATCGCGCCGCTTGAATAACGCCGGCGTCAAGGCGGATGTGTCCTATGTTAAGGGCCGAAACAACGCCAAGTTCGGCGTGCAACTCTCGCACACTTTCCTGACCGAGTCCTTCAAGTTTGGCATCACCGATCCTGATTTCAACGATCCGGCGAGCCCGGATTTCCTCCCCGGCCTGCTGCCATTCGATCTGACGCGTGGCGGGCAACAGTTTACTTTCCGCGGTCACACAGACATCAAGCAGGAAGCATTCTATGCTCAGGACATCCTTACGCTTGGTCAGGCAGCCGTATCATTAGGTCTTCGGTTCGACAACTATGACGGGATTACCAAAGGCAAACTCTTGCAGCCGCGGCTCGGCGTCTCGTATCACATCAAGCAGACAGGAACGGTTTTACGTGGCTCGTTCATGCGCAGCTTCGAAAGCCCATACAACGAAAACCTGATCCTTTCGAGCGTCACGGGCGCAGGCGGCCTGGCGAACGGTGTCCTTGGCGACACCAGTAACCTGCCGTTGCGGCCCGGCGCGCGTACACAAGTCAACGCGGGGTTTCAACAGGCGCTCGGCAAACATCTGCTTTTGGATATGGACTACTTCATCAAGCGCACCAACAACGCATACGACTTCAACGTGCTCTTTAACACGTCGGTCACGTTTCCGATTTCATGGCAGAAGTCGAAAGTTGATGGCGCTTCCCTGCGTCTCAACCTGACAAATTACAAAGGACTGACGGCGTTCATTGTGGCCGGCCACACTCGCGCACGTTTCTTCCCACCCGAGACTGGCGGGTTGTTTTTCAATTCCGATTTACCCGGCGGTGTTTTCCGCATCGATCACGATCAGAAGCTTGAGCAGACGACGCAGGTTCAATATCAGTTCGAGCAATGGAAGAAAGTCGCGCCGTACGTCAACTTCACGTGGCGCTATGACAGCGGCCTGGTCGCAGGTTCAGTTCCTGACTTCGCTTCGACGCTTGATTTCACGGCGGACCAGCAAGCGCAAATCGGTTTGTTCTGTGGCAGCACCTTCGCCACGCCAACCAATCCCATTCTCGTCTGTGCATCCACGAATCGCGGCGCTTTACGCGTGCGCATCCCGGCCGATGGTAAGGAGAACGACGATACTAATCCGCCGCGAATTGCTCCGCGTCATCTTTTCGATTTCAGTGTCGGCACCGACAACCTGCTCGGTGGAGAGCACAAGAAGCTGACTCTGCGATTCACGGGCATTAACATTTTCAATAAGATCGCTTTGTATAACTTTCTTTCGACCTTTAGCGGCACACACTTCGTCACGCCAAGAGTTTTCCAGATTCAGGCGGGCGTGACGTTCTAGGCTCGCCCATTACGGAAGCTGATGACAAAGACCGCCGCGTCCATAAGCAAATGGGAGCGGCGGTCTTGGTTTCACCGGTTCTTCTTGCGCGGAGGACAGTTCTTGAAACGCTTCACACAGATCCTGAGCCGCCCCATCGTCAGGATAGGAGTCTGTTTGGCGGTTGTGCTGCATTGTGGTTTCGCGCCCGAGCGGGCTCATGCTCAGCAGAAATCTCTTGAAGAGCGTCAGCCTTTGGAGTTGGTGTTTGCGGATTCGATTGTGCCACAGGATCGCCACGAAACGATGCTCACCACCGGTGTTTGGTATTTCCGGCATCATTCCGCATACCAAGCCTTGCTCACGCAGAAGGTAGAATGGGGGATATCAGACCAGCTTCAGGTCGCCACGTTCATACAACTGGTGAACAGCTCCAACGCACTTGGTTCAACAAGAACAGGGGTCGGTGATATTGAAGTAGGCGCACGCTATACGTGGTCAAATGCAGGCTCTCCATTTACGCACGTCGCGCTAGCTCTTGAGGCTGGTTTTCCCACTGGCAATTCTGGGAAGGGACTTAGCGAAGGCGCATATAGCGTTTCGACTTCGGTCCTACTTTCTCGTGAACTGGGTCAGGGCAAGTACCAGCTCTTCTCGACCACCGGCACAGAGATCATCATCAAACACCGTCGACTCGATTCGTCAGATGACCCACCGCGCAACTCTGTTTTTTCAAATGGTGGGCTCTCGGTTCGCATCGGACCTGGCTGGGCTGTAGGCGAGATGTCCGTCAGCAGCAATCGCTGGAGTGGGGGAAGCGAAACCCAGTTGGCTTTCACACCATCCTATGTCTGGCGTCTCGGAAAGCGTGCCGAACTATTGTTCGGAGTTCCGATCGGCCTTACTTCATCGACCGACCGGGTCGGGGGCGTTGTGAAGTTCACCTTTGAGCTGGGTGGTAAACCTGATTAGTTCTGTTTTTCTAACTTCCGATCAATCGCACCGCTATTCCGATAAAGAGAATCCCAAACACAGTCGCCATCGCTACCATGATGCTCGGCGAACGTCGATGCGCCTCCGGCAAAAGATCACTCGTGGCGGTGTAGAGAAAGAACCCCGAAGCGAATCCCAGAAAGACAACCAGCGCACGCGGTGGTGGCAGTACCATCAGAGCCAGCAACGCGCCCGCCACCGGAGCCAAAGCGTCAGCGACGAGAAATACGATGTCACTGCGGCGCGGGTGCTCGCCGCGAGTGACCAGCAGAATAGTATTCAGACCATCGCTCGTGTCGTGTACGATAACTGCCAGCGCTACCAGAAGGCCGGTGCGCCAGTTGACCAGAGAAGCGGCCCCAATCGCTGCTCCATCCAGCGTGCTGTGCACAATCAAACCAACCGCACTAAAGCGGCCGAGATGATGATGTACCTGGTTGTCGCAGTCCTCTTCGGCACAGGCATGCAAGACGAGCAGACGTTCGGTTAAATAAAAGAGAAGGAAGCCGACGACCACAATGCCAAGCACGACGCGGACGCTCCACCCTTGATCGTGAGCGACCACCAGTGATTCAGGTAGCAAGTCAAAGAACACCGCGCCCAGCAGAACACCAGCGCCCAGACCCATCAAAAGATGAATCCGGCGCCTTGCGGCAATCGCCAAATAGCCGCCTACGAGAGTTGAACACATTGCCAGCGATGCAAATAAAAGGGCCGCCACGAAACTCTATCTCCAAACCGGTGTCCTGATTTAGCGGTGTATAGAGTACCAACTTTAGTTGGGTTCTTTCTTGCTTAACAAAAGCCCGACTAAAGTCGGTACTCTGAACACCGCTTACCAAAAATAGGACACTACCCTCCGAACCTATCCCGATGCCTAAAACCGGTCTCTCTCATTCTACCCTTCACAGCTCGAAATCAGGTGTAATCGGGAGAAAGCTCCGGCCCAATCCCACTCAGGATAAAAAGGTTCGGTTGCTTCTAAGCTCTTTCAGCCACAGATGAAGGGCTTTCACCCAAGCTGGAAAAGCTTTCCACCGACGCTGCAAACTTCTCACCGAGGGCTGCAAGCGTTTCCGCGACTGATGCCAACCTTTCAGCCTTTACTGAAAGGCCTTCACCCCTTAGTGCAAGCCTTTCAGCAACCGCTGAAACCAACGGTGAAATCGCTGGAACCCCTTCAAATGCGCGGAAAACGGCCTCCAGGCCGCCGACATATGCAAAGGCAGAAACTGCTTGAACCAATAGCAGTGAATCGTGCTACTATCTGCCCGCTCAGTTTTTGTTCTCAACGGCCTAATACTCACGCAAACCGAAAGGATTGAGCCAATGTCATCACCAGCCAACAAGAGGATCCGCGAGCGGGTCACCCAAATGAACAACGCCTGGTTGCAGGGCGCGCCGACCGTCAAATTCAAAGGCATCACGCAGGCCGGCTTCCAGGCGGACATCCAGGCCGCCGCGGCCGACGACCAGGCTATCGCCGACATGGAAACGCAGATCAGGATGAAGAAGGACGGACGCGACGCAAAGTACGCCAAACTGAGCGACGACTCCGTGAAGATCCGCGACGGCGTGGAAGGACACGAAGACTTCGGTTCAGACCACCCGATCTATGAAGCGATGGGCTTTGTGCGCGACTCAACCCGCAAGTCCGGATTGACGCGTAAGAAGAAGAGCGAGCCGCCCAGCGCGAAGTAGATTTGAAACTCCAGGGTACGAAGGCGATTCCGACGCGGACATTCCGGCGGCGGCAGGCATGCTTCTGTCAATTCGGTTCGGATAACTTCCGCGACAGAGGGCAGGAGAGAAACTTTACCCAAGAAGTTTACCGTTGACGTAAGAATGACACGAGAGTACCGTGTTCGCAGTTTCTACCAGGCTTTGACAATAGCACCAACTAACTCCCTGAGCTTGCGACTCCCGCATACTCGCCAGTTAGCTGCGTAACAAGATCCCGGGTTGACGCAGGTACTTTGAAATAACCGTTACTGAACTAAGAGGAGTCTCTCCCATGAAAGGCACTCTCCGTTTTCTGAGTCTGTTGACTCGCTGGACGACCCTGCTCCTTTGCTGTGCATTTGCCCTCTCCGGTCTGAGCCATTTCTCCGCATTCAGCCAGTACCGGCGCGATACTGCACGGCAAATTTCCTATGAGTCGATTATTCATCCTAGCAGGGTGCTGAAAAAGGCAAAATCGCCACAGAGACACAGAGTCACAGAGAAGGGGGAAGGATCAGAACCTATCAGAAATGCCAACAGATTCTTACCCTCCTTGTTCTTATCTTTCTCAGTGTCTCAGTGTCTCTGTGGCTACGCTTAGTTTTTCATCAGCCTGCTAGAGCGTCTGACCGGATTCAACTGGCAAATCAGTCCAACCACCCGGTCTTTGATTTCCTGCTCTTTCCGTTGCCGCAAGCAGGTGATTCCAAGATTGTCTTCGCCAGCAATCGCGACGGCTCAATGCAGATCTATCGGATGAACGGTGACGGCAACGCGCAGACTCGGCTGACTTACTCCGGCGCAAATGACGATAATCCACGATGGTCACCGAACGGAACGAAGATTCTATTTCAAAGTGATCGCGACCATCCCGACACGGGTTATATGGACATCTATCTGATGAATTCCGACGGCAGCGGTGCCACACGGCTGACAAGTGACGCTAACGATGACAGCATGGCTACATGGTCACCCGATGGTTCAAAGATCGTCTTTCAAAGCATGCGCAACGGACTTATTTACCAAGTGTATTCGATGAACGCCGATGGCTCGAATCAAGTTAATCTTAGCACCTCGTCATCCGCGGATTCCTCCGACGAGAGCCGAACGCTCCTCCAGATAATAACTGGAATGGCTTCAACTTCTGGGTGGCTAAGTTAGATAGCACAAACCCTGACGCAGGAGACGGCAAGTATAACGAGATGCTTAAGGCATTTTTAGAGTCGATTGAATACCGAGGGCGTTTCGGCCAGCCTTAGTAGCTGATTGTAATCAAGCAAACCATTCGCAGAAAGAATCAGAGGATCAGAAGCGCAGAGCGCACTTGCAACAATTTCATTTATCGTGTGAGGAATCTATGTCATCACTAAACAGAGCCCTTTCGGTTACCGTCTTGTTTTCAACTGCTTTGACATCAGTAGGGCTAACGAACCCTTCCAAGAGGCCGCAGGAGGTTGCCTCGCAGAATCTTGCCGTCATTGAAATGGATATACCCACCAGCGAATTGCTTAGTAAGCCCGGAGAAAGGCCTTACCACGTAGGGGGTAAGGTCTACGTTAAAGTCAGGGTGAGGAATGATTCAGATCAACCAATCAAAGTAAGGAGTTTCGATTCTTATTATCAAAACCGCCCCCAACTATTTAAGAGCGGGAAGTTAATTCGCTATCGCACCAAAATCGCTGAATTCATTCGTTCGATAGAGGCCGATCCGCAGTTTGTGAGTTTGAGGCGCTCGGTTTCTCTGATGCCCTATGCGTCAGCCGATTTAAGAGACCTTGAGTTGAATGATTGGTATGGCCCCTTGGAGCCGGGATCCTATCGGCTGATTAATCGTTATCGCTTCAACATACGCGGGCCGTGGACTGCTGACTCTGCCCCGCTATTGTTTCAGGTCGTGCCGGAGCCATAGGTTGTTCCTTGAGATTAGCGATTCGGCTGCGTAGCAGCTAAAGGGAGATATGCGATGAAAACGATCGGAATTGGTTTGGTCTTCTTACTCGTGCTTTTTGCAACAGCACAAGCGCAAACAGATTCGGATGAGTTCGTCAGGATACGGAAATCGCTAAAAGACAAAATCACAAAGGAAATGCCTGGCTGGACCCACCGTTCGATCGAGCCGATTGAAGGAAGCCAGGGCGTTATTATTCAGCAATGGGAGTCAGGCAACATCGTCGTAAAGATAGCTCTTACACGGTACACCAATCAGGCAGGAGCTGCGCATGCTTTGAAAGAGTTCAAGTCTCAATTGAGAATAGAGGAACGGGCCACGACCAAAAATCGAAAAAAAGAATTTCACCTGATAAAGGAGGACTTACCCAACTTAGGTGACGAAAGGATTTATAGTGGACGTTAGAGGTTCCGAGGCTGTGGCATTCAGAAAGGGTCCATTCATCGTTAACATAACTATCGCACGGCCTGAGCAGAGCAACGACCTTTACTTCAGTAGAAAGTTTGCCGAACACGTAGCTAGCGTTTTAGAACCTCAATAGCTTTCTAACGATCGACTGACCTTAGGCGGAGCCAAACGATGCAGTAAACTAGATAACGGCTAGTAGCTATCCTCGTTCTGCTGCTCTGCCAGTCATTTTCAAGGTGTTCGTTACTTGGTGTTTACATACCTCAACCCATTGACACAGCCCATCGACGCGACTAGAATTAGCCCCCAAGTAGTTAGGTTTTCCTACACGAGGAAACGACCATGAGTCTCGTTAAGATCATCGTCATTACGGTCCTGATAATCCTGAGCATTCTGCTCTTCGGGCGCTTTCTGTTCTAGCCCGCCTGAGCATGGTCCTGCACCACCCGCACACACTGCGCGGATCGCGATTCTCTATCTGCCTGGCTACATCTATCAGTCTGCTGCTGCTCTCGTCTCTCGTTTCTGCCCAGGAGCCGGAACCTGTCGACGTCCTTTCCGTGCGCACGGACCTCGTCGCGGTGCCCGTGACGGTGACTGACTCGCGCGGGCGTCGCATTGCAAATCTAAAACAGCAGGACTTCGTGCTGACCGACGATGGCCGCGACGCGAGAATTGATTACTTCGCTTCAGGAGCAGAACGAATCGCGCTGGCGTTTGTGCTGGATAATTCCGGCAGCCTGCGCGAGCAACTCTCGCGTCAACGCGATGCCGCCCTCGCGCTGTTCTCACGTTTCGGTCCGGCCTCGAGCGTGGCCGTGATTCGTTTTGGACAACAGGCGAGACTGGTAGCGCCATTCACTCGCGAAGCGGAAGGAGCCCGCACGGCCTTCAGCATTCAGGTCAATCTCAGTGCCCTCGGCGATCGCACGGCGATATTTGACGCCGGGATCGTTGCGGTCCAGGCTTACGCTTCGCGAGGAGAAAACTCATCAGAGCGCCGGATTGCGATCCTGATTAGCGATGGACTCGATACCTCCAGCCGCGCAAATGCCCAAACCGTTATTGCCGCCGCGAATCGGATGAACGTATCGTTCTATGTGATTCAACTACCGCTGTTCACGCCGAGCGATGGGCGTCTGGTTCCCCGCCCCGCAGCCAAAGGCTTTCGCGACCTCGCGGAGAAAACCGGCGGAAAATACTTCGTCGCCGGCACCGCCGCGTCAACTCTGGCTCCAAATGGTCCGGTCGACCTAACGCCGGTGTTCGCGGCCATTGAAGAGGACCTGCGCAGCCAGTATGTGATTGGCTTTTATCCCGGCGAAGCTTCGCGGGACGGGCAGCCGCATCGCCCGGCTGTCTCGGCTTCAAATCGCAAGCTGAAGGTACATCAACTCAGAAACAGCTATAGTCTAAAACCTGGCCCATGACTACAGAGAACAAAACAGACTTAGTAAAGATTCGCCGTGCGTTGATCAGCGTTTCCGACAAGACCGGCATTGTTGATTTTGTGCGTGAGCTAAAGCGGTTCGGCGTCGAGATTATCAGCACCGGCGGGACGGCGAAGGCCCTGCGCGACGCCGGTCTGGCGGTGCGCGACGTGTCGGATGTGACCAAATTTCCGGAAATGATGGATGGACGAATCAAGACCCTCCACCCGCGCATTCACGGCGGACTGCTGGCGGTGCGCGGCAATCCCGAACACCTCGCCGCAATGAGCGAACATGACATTGAACCAATCGATATGGTCGTCGTGAATCTGTATCCGTTTGAAGAAACCATCAAACGTGATGGCGTAACTCTCGATGAGGCCGTCGAACAAATCGATATTGGTGGGCCAGCGATGATTCGCTCGGCCGCGAAAAATTTCGCTGCCGTAACCGTAGTTGTGCTCCCAAAAGACTATGCCCGAGTTACTGAAGAAATGCAGAAGGAAGCCGGCTCGGTCTCTCTGGCGACGAGAAACTCGCTCGCGCGTGAGGCCTTTGCGCAAACATCACGCTACGACATGCTCGTACTTGCCTATCTCATGGGGAAATTCTCTCGAAGAGGAAATGAAGCCCAGGGCATTGGCGGACAGGCGGGTGGCAGCGCCTTCTCGGTTGGCTCGCATGGGATTGCCTCAAGGGCGGATGCACCCCGGATCGACTCAGAAGAATTCTCCATAGAGACGTTCAGAGGTGGACTGCCGGGTTCGGCCCAGTGGACAATTAGTAAGACTGCCAATCTGCGTTATGGAGAGAATCCTCATCAGATCGCCGCCCTTTATAAGACTGCCTCGCGGGGTGGCATAGCCAACGCTGAACTCCTCTCCGGCAAGGAAATGTCCTTCAACAACTACGTCGATGCTGATGCCGCCTGGCAGTTGGTGTTTGATTTTGAAGAAACTGCCTGCGCCATAATCAAACATACAAACCCCGCGGGCGTTGGATTGAGCGCGCACGCTGTTGAGGCTTATCGCAAGGCGCTCGCGACCGATCCGGTTTCAGCGTTTGGCGGTATTGTCGGTTTCAATTGTCCGGTCGATGAAGCTACTGCCGGCGCAGTGATTGAGATCTTCACGGAGGTCGTCGTCGCGCCCGGCTACGACGAACAGGCTCTGGAGGTCTTGCGTTCAAAAAAGAATCTGCGCGTTCTGCGGGTCTGGCCTGATTCGCGGGGCAGTACTGTCGAGTACAAACAAATCTCTGGCGGCATGCTGGTGCAGACCCGCGACACGCACCGCCTGAAACGCGAAGACTTGAAGGTCGTGACTAAACGCGCGCCGTCGGACAAAGAGATCGACGATCTGCTGTTTGCCTGGACCGTTTGCAAGCACACTAAGTCAAACGCAATCGTTTATGCCCGCGACGGTCAAACTGTCGGTGTCGGCGCCGGCCAGATGTCGCGCGTGGATTCGGTGAAGATTGGCGCCATGCGCGCTCAGTTGCCGACCGCCGGATCTGTTTTAGCTTCAGATGCTTTCTTCCCGTTCCGTGACGGTCTCGACGAAGCCGCGAGGCATGGAATCACCGCGGTCATTCAACCAGGCGGATCTGTGCGCGATGCCGAAGTGATCGCCGCTGCCGACCAGCATGGACTGGCGATGGTCTTCACCGGCATCAGGCATTTCAAGCATTAGGAAAGTCAGAACCGCCTGCGGTAGCGGGCGGTTGACCCGGCGTCATCGCAAGCACGCATCAAGAAGAGGTTAGTCAGGAACCCGATGGCCCAGATCAACGACCCGGTACCGCAGGTGGTTCTGACATCCGGGCGAGACGCCCCGCGCTCCCAGCATCAACTTGCTCTTTGCTTCAAACTTACTTAATACTCTCGTCGTCAACTTCATAAGACACCATGCCTAACGAAGAGAGCTCAGCGTTAGAGACCCAGCGAAGATTCATCCGCTGCCGCTATTGCGGGCAACGCGACCAGGTGCGCGAGGAGCAAGACGCCGAAGCCCGCTGTGGCCGTTGTCGTTTGTTGCTGTCTGATGCGCCGCACAAGAAGTTCGCCGCGCTTAACCAAGATCAATATGTTCATCCGGCTGACAGACGCGCACTCGCGGCTCTGCGCGCGATTCCCGGAATAGATACGGCGCTCAAGAGGCTTCTCGAGATGAAATTTGCCATTGTCATGATGTTCGTTTCCCTGTTGTTTGTTGCTTCCGCGTTCGGACAAGGAGCAAAGAAAGCGCCCTGCGCCGATGCCAAGACTCAGGCAGAGATGAACATCTGTGCGGGAAAGGAATACAAGGCGGCGGACGCAACTCTGAACCGGGTGTATCAGCAACTCGTCGCGATGCTGGAGCCTGAAGAGAAGTCGCAACTGAAGGAGGCACAGACGGCCTGGATCAAATATCGAGACACCAACTGTGACTTTGTCGCCGACCAATATAAGGGTGGCAGTATTCGACCGATGATCTACGGACTATGCCTGGCAGAGGTAACCAGCAATCGCACGTCTGAACTCAAGACCCAGATCAAAGACAGGAGCAACTAGTGTCATCATTCGGAAGGACAAGGGCCTTCAATCAAACAAGATAGTTCATTTCAAGGATTGCTAAGGAAACAAGTTCGAATGCTAAAAGACAAACAAGGAATAATTTTCGGTGTCGCCAACAAGCGCTCGATCGCCTGGGCCACGGCGCAGGCGCTGCACCAGGCGGGCGCGCGTTTGGCTTTCACTTATCAGGGCGATCGCCTGAAAGATAATGTAGAGGGCCTGACGAAGGCAGAGATGCCGGATTCGCCGCTATTCTCCTGCGATGTGACCAAGCAGGAGGAAGTCGACGAAACCTTCAAACGCGTCGGGACAGAATTCGGCCGGCTCGATTTTCTGATTCACAGCATCGCTTTCGCGCCCCGAGAGGCGCTGGAAGGCGAATACCTGAAAACAGATCGCGAGGCCTTTCTTACTGCTTTGGAGATCAGCGCTTACTCGTTGACGCAATTGGCTCGCGCCGCGGCCCCGCTAATCACCGAAGGCGGCAGCATCGTCACCATGAGCTTTCACGGAGCCGAGAAGGTTTACCAGGGATACAACGTGATGGGCGTCGCCAAGGCGGCGCTGGAATCGAGCGTGCGCTATCTCGCCGCCGATCTCGGACCGCGCAACATCCGCGTCAATGCGATCAGCGCCGGACCGATTCAGACGCTTTCCGCCCGCGGCGTATCCGGCCTCAGCACGATGCTGAAACATCACGCGGAGCGCGCGCCGTTGCATCGCAATGTCGAACCGCGCGAGGTTGGCAACACTGCGCTCTTCCTGTGCAGCCCGCTGTCATCCGGCATTACCGGCGAAACGATCTATGTTGATTGCGGCTATAACATCATGGGTCTTTAGTGGCACAGACTTCAGTCTGTGATTCATATCAAATTAACAATCTGCGCAGACTGAAGTCTATGCTACTGAAATGAACAAAGACGAAAACGACACTCAACCACCGGGCGGCACCCAGGACGAGCGCTTACTTGAAACGCCGAGCGCAGATGAGTTTCTTCACACAGATACCTGGCGTGTGTTTCGCATCATGGGCGAGTTCGTCCAGGGATTCGAAGATCTGGCCCACATCAAGAATGGCGTTTCTGTTTTCGGCTCGGCGCGCACGCCACCTGATCATCCGGAATATAAGGCCGCGCAAGAGACCGGTGCTCTGCTGGCGCGGGCAGGCTGCACGGTAATCACCGGCGGCGGTCCGGGAATTATGGAGGCAGCCAACCGGGGCGCCTTTGAAGCGGGTGGCGCATCCGTCGGCTGCAACATCGAACTACCGCACGAACAAAGCTCTAATCCGTATTTGACGCTCTCGCTCAAGTTCAAATACTTCTTTGTTCGCAAGACAATGTTCGTCAAGTACAGCAACGCGTTCATTATTTTTCCCGGTGGCTTTGGCACGCTTGATGAACTCTTCGAAGCGTTGACCTTGATTCAAACGCACAAGATTCATAACTTCCCCGTCGTGCTCTATGGCTCAAGGTATTGGCAGGGAATGCTGGACTGGTTGAGAGGCCCCATGCTGAGTGAAGGAAAGATTGTCGAAGACGATTTTCGGCGTCTGCACCTGACCGATTCGCCCGAGGAAATCGTTTCTGTCGTCAAGACTTACGATCCTTCGGAGAGCGAACCCCTTAGCCACTTGAGATAAGGTTCCGCGGCGGCAGTGATGGGCAGCGCAATAATCTCGGGCGTGTCGTAGTTGTGAATCGCCGTGACTCTTTTGACTAGATCGTTGAAACTTCCGCTCGCCGTCTTGGCCAACAGCAGTACTTCCTGTTCGTGCGCGACCTCACCCTGCCAGCGATAGATCGATTGGATCTCAGGTAGGATTTGTACGCATGCCGCCAGATGCGCCTCTACCAGCATCTCTGCGATACGGCCTGCTTCTTCGCGGTTGGCCGCTGTCATAAGGACGACGATAGGTTCTGAGGAATTGTCGCTCATTCCAGGATGGCACAGACTTCAGTCTGTGATAAGGCCAGAATAATCACAGACTAAAGTCTGTGCCACTTATTCTGATTCTTCTTCGTCGTCTTCCGAGGCGGGCCCGGTTAACGGCGAAGTGTCGTCGCCAAAGAAAGAGGCGTAAAGCTCTCTGGCGCGATCGAGGTCGCGCTCATCAACGAGTACTACGGCGCCGGGCGCCATCACCGAAAACAGCGGCGAGAATTGATCTGATGCTCCCGATTGGACGACCGAGCGAATGCCGTTCTGCCGCAGGATGTCATTCACCATTTCCGCCTCGGCCGGCGACGACAACGTGTGTAAAGGGACGAAGCGAGCTTCACTGGCGTCCTGCGCGCCGTCATCTACGCTGAGACGATCGACCAACGCCGCGCCGTCGTCGGCACAACGCGTGATTCCCGGTTCGTATTCAGCTTCGCAGGTTGGACAGAACATGTCTGAGATTGTAGCGCAAGATGCTATCTTGCGCACCGCAGCGCAAGTTGACGCCTGGCGCTATTTCACCGCGCTGACTGCGCGTTCAAATGGAATCTCTTCAAAATGTGTAAAGCGTTTGAAGTCACGAAAGCGTTGATTGATCTCGCCGTGAGTCAGCTTCTGCACGCGTTCGGTGCCAAATTCTTCGACGTTGAAAGACGCCATCACCGACCCGAAGATCATGGCGCGGCGCAAGGCCGCCGGGTCGAGCTTTTCCTGACTGGACAGATAACCCATCAAGCCGCCCGCGAAAGTATCACCCGCTCCGGTCGGATCGAAAACCGCTTCCAGCGGGTAAGCGGGAATCGCGAAGTATTCGTCTTTGGTGAACATCGCCGCGCCGTATTCCCCACGCTTGACGATCAGAGTGCTTGGTCCCCACGAGAGGATCTTGCGGGCTGCTTTGATCAAGTTAGGTTCCTCTGCCAACTGGCGCGCTTCGGCGTCGTTGATAATCACGAGGTCAACAACCTCAATGGTTTTCTGCAGTGAATCGCGGGTGGTGTCGATCCAGAGGTTCATTGTGTCCAGGGCCACCAGCTCGGCATCGGGGATCTGTTGGCGCACGCCGCGCTGCAAATCGGGTTGAATGTTTCCGAGAAATACGAGGCGCGCCTGCTTTGAGCTATCGGAAAGTTTTGGCTCAAATCCGGCAAAGACATTCAATTGGGTCTCGAGTGTGTGCGCCACATTCAGGTCGTATTCATAACGACCATGCCACTGAAATGTTTTTCCTTCCGGAATAACTTCCAGGTCGCTCGTATCGATGTTATGACGAGCGAAGACATCTTTCTCTGCCTGCCCGAAGTCGCCGCCGACAACCGCGACGACCCGCACATCGGTAAAGAAACTGGCCGAAATGGAAAAGTGCGAGGCGGAACCACCAAGCATGCGATCGCGTTTACCGAACGGCGTTTCGACGGCGTCAAACGCAACAGAACCTACGACGAGTAATGACATCGATTAATTTTGAATTGCGGATTTCGGATTGCGAATTTGTACTTCAAGAACTTAGTTTACCTATCTACCACCCACTACTTCACCGCTCACTGCCCACTGCTCACTGCTTACTATCCTTCGCCTTCGGCCCACCCAGATCCTTCAGCGCTTCCTCGGCCTCACCCTTGAACCGGCTGTCGGGATAATTGTTTACCAGCATCGAAAGATAGTCCCGGGCATCTTCTCTCAGCTTGTCGGTGGTAGTCTTCACCGATTGCTTTCCTTTATTCTCTGACAGCCGCAGACTGCTTTGCCCGGCGATCAGCAGCACTTCGTCGATCTTTGAAAACGTCGGATTGCCGGCGATGATCTCTTCACAGCGAGCCAGCGATGCCTTGTATGCCTTTCTGAGTTTGAAGTATTGCCGCGCGACCTCCAGGTTGTGCAGCGAGTCTTTCTCCATATCGGGATCGCGCACCACATCCGGCTGCTTCGCGCCACCTTGTGCCCGAGCCGCCGCGGGCGCCACGACGAAGAAAACGAAAGCGATCAGAATGAACAGACAAAACTTTTTCATAGCCTTACTCCCTTAACTTCAACTGCGAAGCTCGAAATCAGCTTCGGTACTTTCCAATGATGGCTTCAAGCTTGCGCGTGGCTGCTTGCGGCCACAAATCAGGCGCGGTGAAGATTGCATTCTTCAAAGCCGAGCCGCATTTACATGTACGCGTACTGCTCGCCAGACTCTTGACTGCTTCCCGCATGATAACCTGGGCGTTCCTGACATTCTTGTTCAGATACTCGATGACCGCATCCACCGTCACCGCATCGTGGCCGGGATGCCAGCAATCATAATCCGTGACCAGCGCCAGCGTCGCATAACAAATCTCGGCCTCGCGCGCGAGCTTGGCTTCCTGCAAATTTGTCATGCCGATTACGTCCATGCCCCACGAACGATACACGTTTGATTCAGCGAACGTCGAGAACGCCGGCCCTTCCATGCAGATATAGGTTCCGCCGCGATGCACTTTCACGTCGACCGCCTGGCACGCTTGCTCCAGCGTGTCCCCTAACTGGCCGCACACCGGATGCGCAAACGCCACATGCGCGACTATGCCCTCACCAAAGAATGTCGACTCGCGGGCGCGCGCGCGCGTGCGGTCGAAAAACTGATCGGGAATCACCATATCCAAAGGCGCGTATTGTTCCTGAAGCGAGCCGACAGCCGACGCCGACAGAATCCGCTCGACGCCGAGCAATTTCATTCCGTAGATATTAGCGCGAAAAGGAACTTCGGTTGGCGTGAAGCGATGGCCGCGCCCGTGACGTGGCAGAAAGGCGACGCGTTCGCCTTCGAGCGTGCCGAGAATGAACTTGTCCGACGGGTTGCCGAACGGCGTCTTCAACTCGATCTCGTCAATGTCAGTGAGCTCCGGCATCTGATAGAGGCCGCTGCCGCCGATGATGCCGATCTTTGCCTGTGACATTATGCGTAGATTAACCGACCCTTTGGTTCTGGAATTGCTCGCCCTAACTCTCGCGCAGTCTCAAGCCATTCTTGAATGATGACCTCAGCGTTGGCCAGGGCTTCCTGATAGGTCGCGCCATCAGCCATGCATCCGGCCAACTCAGGAACCTCCGCGACGAAAGCGTCATCCTCATCGCTCCAGTAGATAATCACCTCGTACTTGCTCATAGAGTTTCTCCCAGCCGATACTTGAGTATCACTCGCCGCACTTGTCTAATCTTGTAGACCTTTGCTTTGGCGCCCGTGGGTTGCAGGTTCAAGATCTCTTCAATTCCCTCTAGCGTAAAAATATGGTGACTACCGCGAACTCGTTCGTCGAAATTGAACTTCGCAGAAGGCTGAGCAAGTCAATTTCGACGAACGAGTTATCAGACCGACCGCTAAGAATCTGCTCGATTAACTTCTCTGTCTGAGTCATGCGAACGTTCTATAACTACGCTTCGAAACTTGCCATTTTCCTCCACGACCCGACCCAATGCACTATCCGGATCGTGATAAAACAAACACGTCCAATTCTTTCGCGCCGCTAGTGGAATCAATCTCTTCTTCGCCTCAAGCGTTTCAACCGGATAAAGATCGAATCCCATGATCCAGGCGAATGGCACATGCGCCATCATCGGCACCAGGTCGGCAAAGCCGAAAAGCGTTTGACTTCCCTGCTCCAGCCGCGCGCATTGCATCGAGCGATTGTGCCCGGCATGCGTCTCCATCCGCAGTCCCGGCACGACTTCGTACTCCGACTCCTTCAGCTCCAGTTGTCCCGAATCTGTCAAAGGACGCCAGTTGTCTGGTAAATAACTGGCTCGATCACGTTCCGACGGCGCTTCCGCGTGTTCGTATTCAGCCCTCGAGACGAAGTAGCGCGCATTGGGAAATGCGGGCGAAGCTTTTCCTGACTCGTCAAGAAGCGTATTTCCACCCGCATGATCGAAATGCAGATGAGTGTTCACGACTATCGTGATCGCTTCCGACCCAACACCCGCCACGGCGCGCAACGATTCATCGAAAGATCGTTTCCGGTCGATGCCGTACATCGTGCGATGCTTGTCCGACCATTTGTCACCGATCCCGGTGTCAATCAGAATGCGCTCACCATTGCCCTCGACGAACAGACAATTCATGTTCATGCGAATGCGGTTTTGTTCATCGGGCGGACAGGCCTTTGACCACAAGTTGCGGGGCACTACGCCGAACATCGCGCCGCCATCGAGGCGAAATTCACAGTCAGAAACGACCTCGACGCGATAGTCACCAAACTTCATCGCGCTTGACCTATTTGCCCTTCGATCCGCCTTTCGCAGGCGCCTTCCCTTTTTCTGCGGGCGACTTTGAGGCGGCCGGCGGCTCAGGCATCATGCCTGGCGGCAGGCCCTGCTGCATTTGCTGCGGCGGGGGCTGGGCAACGCTGAAATTGTCAGCGATTGTAATGTGCGAGCCCTGGCGCTTCACAATCTCATCGATCATCGCCTTCTCTTTTTCCTGTTCGACCGCGTCGCGGGCCTGATCTTTCGGAGACTTCGGCGGCCCGAATGGGTTCGCGGCGCCGGCCGCAATCAGGATGTGCCGCGCGTGAACTTGTTCCTCGGGCTTACCATCTTTGGTCTCAGTTTTCTTCTCATCGACCTTGATTATGTGGTAGCCGAACTGGCTCTCGACGATGTCGCTGATTTGGCCCGGCTGTAAAGCGAACGCGGCCTTATCGAACTCGGGAACCATCTGGCCCTTACCAAACCAGCCCAAGTCGCCGCCCTTGTCTTTGCTGCCAGGATCGGTCGAGAACTCCTTGGCCAGCTTGGCAAAATCCTCGCCGGCGCGCACCCGCTTCAGAACTTCCTCGGCTTTTGTCCGCGACTGTTTGGAATCCAGTTCGGGATGCTTGGCGATGTAAGCGTTGATTTCCGCGTCCGTCGCCTTGGTGTTCGGAATCAATGTTTCCTTGGCATAGGTCGAAGCCAGCAGCCGCGCTTGCTCCAGCATAATTTGCAATTCGACGCTTCGCTTCTTGTCGACGCCGGCCGCAGTTCCCTTCCGCTCGCCGATCAACACCTGGCCCAATTGCTTCCTAATCTCTTTTAGCTGTTCAGGCGGAATCTGTTGTCCGGCCATCATCGGGTTGTTGGCCTGCGCATCCTTCACGAATTGATTGAAACGCTCTTCCTGGCCCGGCTCCTTAAAAAATGCTTCGATGTCCGCCTCAGACGCTTGCGCAGCCCCTGGATTACCTGCTTGTGATTCAGCATAGCTCTGCGAAATTACAATCGCGCGAATCAATTCGAGTTGACGCTTGATGTCCGGACGATAAGCAATTCCTTTTGACTTTGCTTCTTCGGCGACCGCCAGCAACTCGCGAACATTCTTCGCAAAGTCCTTGCGAGCCGTGTCATCAGCAGCCAGACGTTGGCGCGCCTGGGGCGCCTGGTCGGAAGCGATCTGAGTCATATCGTCGGCGCTCAGATTAACCGCCGCGGCATGGCTGGCTTTTACCTGCCAAACAATAAGCCCAATTGAAAACAGGATGCCGACTCCGGCGGCTATCCACGCTTTTGTTTTTGAATCCACAATAAAACTCTTCCTTTCAAATTATTTTCACAGTAACAACTTTAGTTAGGTTCTCTCTTGATCACAAATACTGACCAAAGTCGGTCGCCTGTTATCCAAAGGGTGTTTAGAGTACCAACTTTAGTTGGGCTCTTAGTAAGAACAAATGCCCGACTAAAGTCGATACTCTGAACACCCGTATCCCAACTAGTAATCCGTCGGTTTTTGAACCAATTCCAACAGCACTCCACCTGTCGATGATGGATGAACAAAGGCCACAAGGCAACCGCCTGCGCCCGTCCGTGGTTCTTCGTCGATCAGATGCGCACCCTTTTCTCTCAAGTTAGCCAGGGCGGCGCGAATATCATCGACCCGCAAGGCAATATGATGAATTCCCGGCCCACGCTTTTCAAGGAACCTGGAGATCGGCGAGTCGTCGGACGTTGCCTCGAGCAATTCGATGCGTGACTCGCCAATCGGCAGCATGACGACACGGACCTTTTGTTCCGCGACCTCTTCCGCTTCGGTCTCATCGAGCCCCAGCGCGTCGCGATAAAACGCAATCGCCTCCTCAATTCCCCGCGTGGCAATCCCGATGTGATCGATCTTCATGGCGATAGACTGTCAGAACCACCTGCGGTAGCGGGTGGTTGATCCATATTAACTTGGACCATTATTCCAGAGGCTAACCGCCCGCTACCGCAGGCGGTTCTGACAGTCGTCCTCAATTCTTAAGCAACTCATCAACCGCTGAATATGGGTCGCGCTTCTTGTTCGCTACTTCCGCAGCCAAATTATTAAGTTTCTCAGATGCCGAAGCACCGGACAGCGTTTGCGCCACCAGGCGTTCGCGCAGTAGCTCAAGAATCCGCCAACGCGCAATCGCCTGTCGTCGTTCGCCGGAAGCCGGAGCCTGACGCTGAAATTCCCGGCTCGCTTCGATGGCTGCCGCTAGTTCTTCGATGCCTTTGCTCTCGATCGCCACGGTCTTGACGATGGGCGGCTCCCACTGATCTGTCCGTGTACCAAACGAAAGCAAAGCCTCCAGCTCTTTCTCGGTTCGCAAAACCCCATCGCGGTCCGCTTTATTGATGACCAGAACGTCACCAATCTCCATGATGCCGGCCTTCATCGTCTGGACATCGTCACCCATGCCGGGTACCAGCACGACCACGCAAACATCCGCGGTCTTGGCAATCTCGATCTCATCCTGACCGACTCCGACCGTCTCGATGATGATCTTTTCATAGCCGGCCGCATCCAGGATCGCCGCCGCTTCGATCGTTGAGCGCGCCAGTCCGCCCAGGTTCCCGCGCGTCGCCATCGAACGAATGAAAACGCCTTTGTCGAGCGCGAGGGTCTGCATGCGAATCCGATCGCCCAGAATCGCGCCGCCGGAAAAGGGGCTCGAAGGATCTACGGCGATGATGCCGACACGCTCGCCACGCTTCCGGTAAAAACCAGCCAGCTTATCAACCAGCGAAGATTTCCCGGCCCCCGGCGCTCCCGTGATCCCAATGATCAGCCCGCGGCCGGTCAGCGGAAAGACTTGCTTCATCAGCTTCGCACTATCAACCGCGCCATCTTCGACCTTTGAGATCGCCCGCGCCACCGCGGTCGGCTCTCCGGCAACGATTCGATCTATCAGCGGCTGACTCATCCGGCGCTCATGTCTGCTTGAGGATTTCTCTGGCGATGATGATTCGTTGAATCTCTGATGTGCCTTCGCCAATCGTGCACAGCTTGGAATCGCGCCAGTATTTCTCAGGCGGGTAATCCTTGGTATAGCCGTAACCGCCGTGAATCTGAATCGCCTCTTCACAAACGCGCACGCTCATTTCCGACGCGAACAGCTTGGCCATCGAAGACTCTCTGGTAGTCCTCTTCCCGTTGTCTTTCATCGCCGCGGCGCGGTACATCAAAAGGCGAGCGGCTTCGATCTGCGTGGCCATATCGGCGAGCTTGAATTGAATTGCCTGAAACTCGCTGATCGGTTTGCCAAACTGTTGTCGCTCACCAGAGTATCGGACCGCTGATTCGAAAGCGCCCTGCGCGATGCCGACCGCGAGCGCGGCAATCGAGATGCGTCCACCATCCAGGATCTCCATGGCGTTAGCAAACCCCTTGCCCTCTTCGCCCAGACGATTCTCGTCCGGAACAAAGCAGTCTTCGAACACCACACTGGCCGTCTCAGACGCGCGCAAGCCCAGCTTATTTTCCTTCTTCGACGGCGCAAACCCTTTCATGCCTTTCTGAAAAATAAAGGCGGTGATTCCCTTGCTTTGCTTCGTGCGATCGCTCGAGGCAAAGGCTACACAGGTATCGGCATGAATTGCATGAGTGATGAAATTCTTGGAGCCGTTGACCAACCAACCGCCGTTGTTTTTCACCGCAGTCGTGCGCGTTCCGGAAGCATCTGAGCCGGCGCCGGGTTCAGTCAATCCCCACGCGCCGAGGTGTTCGCCGCGCGCCAACGGCGCTAGATATTTTTGCTTTTGTGCTTCATTTCCATATTGATAGATGTGATTCGAGCAAAGCGAATTGTGCGCGGCGACCGAGATCCCGACCGATCCATCTACCCGCGAAAGCTCTTCAATTGCCATGGCATATTCGACGTAACCCAGGCCGGCGCCGCCGTACTCTTCCGGAAACAAAATGCCCAGCAAACCCAGTTCGGCCAGCTTCGGCTGCAGCTCGGTAGGAAAGTGCTGGGCCTCGTCCCATTCCATCACATGCGGCGCGATCTCTCCTTCGGCGAACTCGCGCACGCTCATCTTCATCTGCAATTGTTCTTCGGTGAGTTCGAATTCCATTTGATCTATTACCGAACCGTGAGCGAATCACTTCCTGCTAACACTCAAACGACAGGCGATGATGCCTGTCGCGAGATTGTGGAGCCGTAACATTGTAACTCAACGAGGTCTTAAAGCGTGACCGCAGCTAGAGCACGAGAGCGCCACGATTTGTTTTCGTGTTTTCTCTAAGCTTGGAGAGGAACGATCCACGAAGTCACACGAAATGGCACGAACAAAGCCCGCTACCTTCGTGTAATTTCGTGGATCGTTTTGCGTAGAAAGAAAACTTCAGAATGTGGAGACCAGTCTAAGCCCGTTTGGGACGAACCGGCGACCGTGTTTTCTTCACCCGCCCACTTTTTGTCGGTGCGGCAACTTTCTTCGCGCGCACGTTCTTCAATCGTTTGACTTCGATGTCGGTAAGCGTTCGCCATTGACCGGAAGCTAAGAACCTATCATCCAGCACTCCAATTCGCGTGCGCTTCAATTTAGTCACCGAGTGGCCGATAGCGTCGAACATGCGGCGAATCTGTTGATTGCGACCTTGATGAAGCGTGACTTCAAACCAGCCGTTCGCCTCGGTCGAACGCAACTGCCGGACTTCAGCCGGCGCGGTGCGTCCGCCGTCTCCAATGGCGATGCCTCGCCGCAGCCGCTCGACGGCGTTCTCGGTCGGCATGCCTTTCACTTTGACCTTGTAGACCTTGGGGATTTGATTCCTGGCGGCGGTTATCACGTTGGTGAAAGCGCCGTCATTAGTAAGCAACAACAAACCCTCGGTATTGAAATCAAGCCGGCCTACCGGATGCAGCCGGCCGAGCGACGACGGAATCAGTTCAGTCACCAATGGCCGGCCCTCCGGGTCAGCCATGCTGGTCAAGTAGCCTCTGGGCTTATTCAGCAGTACGTAAATGTTTTCGTGTTTCTCGAGGAGTTCATTGATCAGACGTCCCTTGACCTTAATGTGATCGGTGTTTGGATCGGCCTTAGCGCCCAGTTCGGTGACGACCTTGCCGTTGACGTTGACGTGTCCGGCCGTGATCAGTTCCTCTGCGTGACGCCGTGAAGCGATGCCTGCGGCGGAGATTAGTTTTTGGAGACGCTGTTGCATCAATTGATTCGAGAATTGTTAGCGAGGCGAGTCTGATCGTTATTCGTGACCAGCTTCATAAAGGGTACGGCCCTGCTCAACAACGTCGCGCATGAACCAATCGTTCTGGGCGAGGCGATCGGCGACTTGCTCTGGCGTTCGAACGATTAGATCAAGAGGAACTTGGGCATTGACTCTATTGCGGATTTCAATTGCTTTCCGAACGGGCTTACCCTCGAAAGGCAGTACTACGAGAATGTCGACATCCGAGTCGTTACCGGGCTGCCCATACGCGTGGGATCCGAATAGGATGATCCTGTCCGGACTAAACTCTCGCGCTATTTGCGAGGTGAGATCTCTTATTTCCTTCATTTCGACCATGAAGCAACACCTTTAAGAATCGCCTCCGCCGGCGAGATCCTGGAAGTCTTCGATGCTGGGCAACTCAGTGAGGTCCTTGAGGCCAAACTGGATCAGGAAATCTTTCGATGTCCCGTACATCATCGGGCGGCCAACGGTTTCTTTTCTTCCCTTCGCTACGATCAGACGCTTGTCGAGCAGAGTCTTGATTGCCGAAGGCGACTGCACTCCGCGAATCTCGAGAATCTCCGGCACGGTCACGGGTTGTTTGTAAGCGATCACGGCCAAAGTCTCGAGCGAGGCCAGCGATAGTTTCGCGCTGGGCCTTGATTTCAGATACGCGCGAATCTCTTCGTGGTGTTCGGGCCGCGTCGCAATCTGCCAACCGGCTGCTATTTCCCGCAACTGGAGGCCGCTGTTGCGCGCGTCGTATTCCGCCACGAGGTCTATTAACACTTTCTCGATGGCCTCGCGATCGACCTTGATGACATCCGCAATTGTCTTGGCGCTGACCGGCTCATCGGCGACAAAAATCATCGCCTCGGCGATCGCCTTGAGTTCAGCGGCGCCAATTTCGCGGTGGCCTTCGATTTCGTCGTTGGACGAGGACTCGTCAACTTCTATTGCCGACTCAACGTCCGTAGCTTTTGCTGCTTTGCTCATGATTACTTTGACCGATTGTCCGAGCCAATTCCGCCCTTTCAGGGCTTAGAAATCTTTCTATGTCATCACCACCCAGGGCGTTGCCCTGGGCTGTCATGGTTGCGCGCTTTCAGCGCTTCAGATCTCGACCTTCACGCCGGGCTGGCCGACCGCGCCATGATTGCGCCGAAGGTTTCGCTCTGGACCAACGTGATCTCACTCATTCGCACCAACTCGAGTACCGACAGAAACGCCACCACCAACTCGCGCCGGGACTGCGACCGTTCGAAAAACGTCATCAGGTTCACTTCGCCCGCTGATCGCACCATGTTGCGCAGGCGATCGATCATCTCGGCCATGCTGATCTCTTCGCGCTCAATCTCCAGAAGGATTTCTTCCTTCTGACGCGCGAGAATCTCCTGAAACACGCGCAACAAATCGAACAAGCCGACGGCCACCTCGGGGTTGTTCTTATCGGTTTCAATTTCGGCCCGCTTGAAAACCGCCCGTTCGACGGTAGCCCGCGACCAGAGCATTTCCGCCGCCGCCTTGAACTTTTCATGCTCGAGCAGGCGGTCGACCAACTCGGCGCGCGGGTCTAGCAATTCTTCCTCGACTGCCAGCGGGTCACGCGGCAGGAGCATTCGCGACTTCAGCTCGATCAACTGCGCCGCCATCACCAGGAAATCGCCGGCCACCGTCAGATCGAGCTCCTGCATGAGATTCAAATAGCGCAGGTACTCATCCGTAATGCGCGCGATCGGGATGTCATAAATGTTTACCTGTTCCTGCCGGATCAGGTAAAGCAGGAGATCGAGCGGACCTTCGAAGTCCCCGAGAGTAACCTTCAATTGATCGGTGTCGCCGTCAGGGGTGATTTCGGGTTTGGAATTAGCAACACTGATGGTCTGGGCCCCCTCGCTCGGGGCCTCCGGAGTTGCAGGCGCGGCCGCCGGCGTTGCTGTCTCAGTTTGTGAAGTATCGTCCATCGCTACCGTACACGGTTCAGAGTTCAAGCTTCAGCTTGTCTCTGTTCAAATCTGCAATCTAAAGATTGAACTCTAAACGCTTACGCCGATCAGAGCCCATGCTCTCTTCTGTACTCCGCAGTGCGACGACGCAGGTCCATAGCGCCGATCAAACCCATGTTCGCTTTTGCCAGATCCAATGTCGGGCCGGCGATTGATTCAACACGGGCCGCACCCCGTTCCAAAATTTGATCCAGTTTAGCATCATCGATGGCGTACACGCGCTCCTGGAATGGCTTCAGGAACTCGACCGTCACGTCCGCCAGTTCTTGCTTAAACTTCCCATAGCCTTTGCCGGTAAAATGCTCTTCGATCTCGCCCGGCGTTTTCCCGGTCAGCAGTTGGTAAATAGTCAGCAGGTTGTTTATTGCCGGACGCGTCGCGTCAAAACGAATTTCGGTGCCCGAATCAGTGACCGCGCGCTTGAACTTCCGGCGCACAGCATCCGCGTCGTCCAAAAGCATGATGCACCCTGACTCACTTTCCTCATCTGACTTGGACATCTTTTTTGCCGGATCGGTCAGGGACATTATGCGCGCCCCAACCTTCGGAATAAACGGGTCGGGAATGCGAAACGTCTCGCCGTAATCACGATTGAAGCGAATCGCGATGTCTCGGGTTAATTCCAGATGCTGCTTCTGATCTTCGCCGACCGGCACCAGGTCCGTTTGATAAAGCAGAATATCGGCGGCCATCAATACCGGATAATCAAAGTAACCGACGCTTAAACTCTCTTCCTGTTTGCGCGCCTTATCTTTGAACTGTGTCATCCGCTCGAGTTCGGACATGCGCGTGACGCAGTTGAGCAGCCAAGCCAGCTCAGCATGTGCGGCCACGTCGGATTGTACGAAGACGGTAGAAACTTCCGGGTCAATGCCGACGGCGAGATAGATGCGGGCCAGTTCCCTGGTCTTCGCCGCGAGTATTTTCGGATCCTGCGGTATCGTGATCGCGTGGAGATTGACGATGCAAAAAAAGCTTTCGTACTCGTGTTGCAGCGCCACCCAGTTCCGTAACGCGCCGAGATAATTTCCCAGGTGTACGTTGCCGGTTGGTTGAGCGCCGCTGAAGATTCGTTTACGCATGCTGGTCTTAAAAGAAAGCAGCCTGTTACCTGGGATTTCCGAGAAGTAACAGAAAGTATACAAAATTCATAATCGGGCTAATGATCGCACCAAAGACGCCGATATACATCAAGAGCATCAGGATGATGAAACCGTACTGTTCAAGGACCGCCAGGATCGGTTGCATACTCGGCGGCAGAAAGGTCTCGAGAATCTTGCTGCCATCCAGCGGGGGAAACGGGAGCAGGTTGAATACCGCCAGCGAAACGTTCATCGTCAACAGGTACTGGAGAAATATGCCTATCGGCTCTCGCAAGGACTCCGGGATCGACGCTTCCGCCCCCGTCATCAAGATCACTTTGAAGATTGTGAACGCACAAATGGCTATGAAAAGATTCGCCATAATACCCGCGGCGGAAACCATCACGTTGGCCAGATCCTTATTTCGCCAGCGCAGCGGATTGACCGGCGTCGGCTTTCCCCAACCGATCAGCGGAATCCTGGCGACGGGACCACCCATACTTCCAAAAATAAAACTGGCAATTGGTATTAAGAGCGTGCCGATGGGATCGATGTGAGCGGCCGGGTTGAGCGTGATCCGGCCCAGGAGTCGGGCCGTATCATCCCCAAACCGGTTCGACATCCAGGCATGAGCTGCTTCGTGCGCCGAAATCGCAAGCAGCAGCACGACCATGTAGATGACAAGATGAGCTATTAGTCCGGGGGTCATTGCGACGTTGCTGAAAGAAGGTTCAAGGTAGCATCGGGTTTGATGACTGTCAAAACACTCGATCTCAATGTACTGGTGACGTTTGATTGTGGCACGCGCAGCTTGCGCGTGATTCACGGGCGGGACGCCCGTGCCACCCAGTTACTCCAAAAGTGTGCCGTAAATTCCCAGCGGCAAGCTGTAAACCGCTTCGTTCGTAGCGACGACCATCTCGCCTTTCGCGCTGAACGCCAATCCCACCAAATTCATTCCGGCGACGACAATCTCAGTTTGAGCCGCGTCGGGTGAAATGCGCACGATACCGCGTCGCCCCCGCCACGAGGCAGCGACATAGAGATTGCCGTCACGATCGAAAGCCAGGCCCTGCGGACGTCCGAGGCCGCGATAAAAGACAGTGGACTCTCCGTCCTGGTCAAACCGCGTAATGGCATCAAAGCTGGATACCGTCGGACCGGTTACATAAAGAGCGTCGTCGGGTCCAAAAGCAAGATGGTACGCCGAGACCGATGGTTCCATCTGCGCCCAGGGCTTGGCTTCACCGATTTCATTCACGCGATAGATGGCGCCGCTGCGATCGCCAACGAACATCTCTCCGTCGCGGTTGAATGCCATGCCCGTCGCGATGCCCAGGTCGCTCGCAAACACCACGACTTCCTTCAACGGAGTCACGCGATAGACCGTGCCATCAAGCCGGCTGGTCACAAACATGCGACCACTTCTGTCAAAAGCGATGCTCGTAGGATTCGTGATGTCACCCGAAAATTCCTCCAGCTTTCCCTCAGAGCCGATGCGAAAGATCGAGACGGGCACGTTCTCTCCGCGCGCTCCTGAGCGGGTAACGAACAGCGAGCCATCCGCGGGATCAAACGCCGGGCTGGTGACCGGATGAATGCCGTCGGCCAGCTTCCTGGCGACCACGAACTGTGCCGGCTTACCGCTCGCGTCCTCGTCATCAGCAACTGAGACTTCGATTTCCGTTCCGACATTGAGATCGGGAACCAAAACCAAAGCGCGGGCGGGGGTGGCCGCAACCACATGGGCCGGTAGATCCTGGAACTGCACAGTCAAAGTTGGCGCGCCGTTCCGAGAATGGTTGGCGCATTCAACGGCTACTTCTCCGCCCGGAATTCCGGCGGCCGGATCGATTCGTTCAATTTGTCTCGCCTTGTTCATTGTCTTTCAGATTCAAAGTTTACATGGTAACCAGCCGATGCGCGATGTCAGAGGGTTACAGAACCGGGAGCGGTAGCGACCGGATGCAAGCCTTACGTTCGTCCCGACGATCTTTCTGATCGCGAAATTTGAGACTGCAAGTCGAATTTCGGATCCGGTCGCTACCGCTCCCCGTTCTGTAACCAGAGCATGATATAATTTCCGACAGTTCACTGAATGAAAAGTCTTCATGGCAACACACAGGGTCTGAAGCCAAACCAATTGCGGCGGATCGAGAAACTCTACCAGCGCCGTATTCCACCGCACCAAATCGTAACGCCGGAATTTGCTCGTCAGATCAGCGAGCTTTCCCACGAGACGCGCCGGCAGATCGGCGTGCTTATCGATCGCAAAGGCTACGTCGAGTTTGTGATTGTGGGCGATGCGCGCCAGATCGAGCTGCCCGACTTCAAACGCGTGCGGGTTGCGGGAGATCGGTTTCGCGGCCTGCGTTGTGTGCACACGCACCTGCGCGGCGAGGAACTCACCCGCGACGATCTAACGGACCTGGCTCTATTGCGACTCGACCTGATGGCGGCGATCGACGTTGACGAAGAGACTGGTTTGCCGGGTGTCGTGCGTTCCGCGCACTTACTGCCATCGACGGCGTCTGAAGCCGGGACGAATGGTAACTCAAAGCACTTTGCTTTCCTCGAACCGGCGGTAGCCTCGCAGTTGGATGTCGATTTTCTCCGCTTGATCGAAGCGCTCGAAAGCGAGATGGCGCGCAACCGGCGCACTTCTCATCGCGCGACTGGATCTGATCGCGCAATTCTGGTCAACGTCTCGACCAATGCACGTGACGACGCGGAAGATTCGATGGCCGAACTGCGTGAGTTGACAGAATCGGCCGGAGTCGTGGTGCTGGATGAGATGATTCAAAGACGATCCACGATCGATCCGCGCACCGTCGTGGGCAAGGGCAAGCTGGAAGAACTGCTGATTAGCGCCATGCAGGTTGGCGCTGACGCAATCATTTTCGATCGCGAGTTGCAACCTGCACAGGTCCGATCGATTTCCGAAGCAACGGACCTGAAAGTCATCGATCGATCGCAATTGATTTTGGATATCTTTGCGCAGCGAGCGCAGTCACATGAGGGCAAAATTCAGGTTGAACTGGCGCAATTGAAATACATCCTGCCGCGTTTGGTCCTGGGCCAGAATTCGGCTTTCTCCCGTTTGGCCGGCGGCATTGGCGGCCGCGGTCCGGGAGAAACGAAACTCGAAACCGATCGTCGGCGGGTGCGTGATCGCATCCATCGACTGGAAGGCGAGCTCGCGTCGCAACGCAAACGCCGCGAACAACGCCGGAAGGAGCGGCTTCGTCATCAAGTGCCGACTATTTCGATTGTCGGCTACACGAATGCCGGCAAATCGACCTTGCTGAATGCGCTCACGTCCAGCCACGTGCTGGCCGAAGCGCGAATGTTTGCCACGCTCGATCCCACCACGCGTCGTTTGCGGCTGCCGCGCGAACAAGAGGTAATCATCAACGATACAGTCGGTTTCATACGCGATCTGCCTCCCGACTTGCTGGCCGCGTTCAGGTCGACCCTCGAAGAAATATCCGGCAGTCGCCTGCTGGTTCATGTAGTTGACGCGTCGAACCCCCGCTGGCAACAACAAATCGCTTCCGTCGATCGAATCCTGACTGAACTCGAGTTCGATAAGATTCCGCGGTTGCTCGTCTTTAATAAAGTTGATCTGGTCGACGAAGCGTCCCTGGGCGGAATGAAGCGCTTGGCCGGATGCGCCGACGCAGTTGGCTGCGTGGCCATTTCAGCTCTGCGTCCGCAGACGTTATTGCTGATGCTCGACCAGATTGGCCAGTTGCTGTCGCAAAATCTGACTGGCATGGAACCGCTTGCGGATCGCCCTGGACCAACTAGTGCGGTGTCTCAAAGCATTGACCGTACGACGGCGGAACGTTAGCCAGTTCCGCGAATGACATTTCGTGATTGTTCGTGTGATTTAGTGGATCGCCTGCTCTTGGCAAGTCTCGATCCACGAAATCACACGAAGCCGCACGAAATGAACTTCGTTGAGAGAGACTACACTCTCCTTCATGGGATGGATTGACCAGGTCGCTATTGCTCCCGGTTCGGTAACATGATTCCGCGTGCCCGATTTACTTCCAGACTCACCAGAGTGCGCAACGCCGTGCTCGGTGTTGTGCTCCGTCCGTTTCGCTGGTTCTCGCCGGCGACGCAATTGGCACTTGGCTTCACCTTTCTGGTAGTCGTCACTTCGCTCCTGCTCACCAGGTGGCCATTGACCCTCAAGTCGTTGGGCCTGTTTGCCCTGGTGCTCGCAAGTTATTTTGTCTTGTGGCGATTTGTTGACTCTCGCGAGAGTGACGTCGACCTCTCGATTTCGAAGCGCAGAGCTTTTGCTCTGGTCGGCTCGGCCATCGTCGTCGAAGTAGCGGTAATGCGTCTGGGGTTTATGGTAGCCGCCGGTCTCGCGGCGCAAAGCACCCAGGCGACTCTTAACGATCCGTCGGTCTGGGCCTTTACCATTCCGTTTGCCGCCGCCTCTCTCCTGGTGACCATGCTGCTGAACCGCCAGCTTGGCTTAATCGTGGGCGTGATCGTGTCTCTGTTCGGCGGTTTGCTCGCGCCGAATGGGGCGCAGGCCACTATATATGCATTCATTTCCTGCTCAGCCGCGGTCTATGGAATCAAGCGATATCGCGAGCGCCAGTCGGTCACCCTGGCCGGGTTGGTCGTGGCGGGAGTCAACTGCGTCACCGCGCTGGCTTTGATCGTATTCGCGCCAAGACCGCTCACCTTGACCGGCGCCATGGTGGCCGCGAGCTGCGCCTTCGGCGGCGGATTACTGACAATTATTTTCGCCGCGGGAGGAGTGCCAATCAACGAGTCACTCTTCGGTATTCTCACCGACATCAGACTGCTGGAACTGTCGAATGCAGATTTGCCGGTCCTGAGTCAGTTAGCTTTGCGGGCGCCGGGGACAAATCAACACTCGCATGCGGTGGGACAACTGGCTGAAGACGCCAGCCGCGCCATCGGCGCTAACGCTCTGTTGGCGCGCATCGGATCGCTTTACCACGATATCGGCAAAGTGGCGGCGCCCGATCACTTTGTCGAGAACCAAACTGGCGCCAACCCACACGACCGCCTCCGGCCGACGGCGAGCGCGAAGATCATTACCAGTCATGTTACTTACGGACTGAAGCTGGCGAAAGAAATCGGCTTGCCAAAGCGTGTCGCTGACTTTATTCCGCAGCATCATGGCACACGGACGCTGCATTTCTTTTTGCAAAAGGCCGAGGAGCAGGCGTGCAACGGCGAAAAGATAAACGAGGCAGACTTTCGCTATCCCGGGCCGAAACCACAGTTTAAAGAAGCCGCTATCTTGATGCTGGCTGATTCCGCCGAAGCAGCCGCGCGCTCGTTGGCGCATCCTGATCCGGAGAGCATTCGGGCGATTGTAGTGCGTATCTTTGATGCGATCATCAGTGACGGGCAGCTTGATGAATCCAAATTGACCTTGAGAGAGTTAACCCAGATTCGCGAGACCCTGATCAGCTCTCTTAACGCTCTTTATCACGCGAGGATTGACTACCCAGGTTTCAATGTGGCCGCTCCCAACTCAGTTGCTGAAGCGAAAACCAGCGATGAAGAGTGCGGCGTCACCTACGAGACGGCCGCTGATGTTCCCATAAATCCGTCAGGTGAAGTTGAGGACGAAGCCATCAGTCGTGAATGAGCGCTGCGCACAAATCCGCAGATTACGCCGATTCCGCAGATTAGGATTCTGTTTCTGCGTAGTCTGCGTAATCTGTGGATTTGTATCCGCGAAACCCGAGCTTCAAAACTTTTCGCGCAGCTTGCGGTAGGTCGTGGTTAGATCTTCAGAGAGAACCCGAGTCTCAGCCACCGACGTCATGAAGTTTGTGTCACCTGCCCAACGCGGCATGAGGTGCATGTGTATGTGGTCGGGAATGCCCGCCCCTGCTGCGCGGCCCAGGTTCATTCCCAGATTGAAACCCTGAGGACGATAAATTTCTCGCAGCGCGCTCTGGCAGCGCTTAGCCAGGTCCATCATCTCGTCGCTTTCTTCTTTGGGCGCCGCATCAAGTTCGCCCAGATGGGCATAGGGAGCAATCATCAAATGACCGCTGACGTAGGGATAGAGGTTAAGAATTACAAAGGTATACGCACCGCGGTGCAGGACGAAATTCTTTTCGTCGTCAGCTGGGTTCTTTACGGCATTACAGAAGATACAGGAATCGGCCTGAGACATATCAGATCCGGTCGCCGCGATGTAGGCATGTCGCCACGGACTCCAGAGTCTTTCCACAGGAAACCTTGATGCGAGGGGATTAGCCGATGCGGCCGAATCACTCAACCTGGCGCGTCCAATTACGGCGTGGTCTCGTTAATAAGTTCCTTCAATTCCTTGCCGGCCTTGAAATAGGGCACGCGTTTGGCAGGAATACTAACCGGGTCGCCTGTCTTGGGATTACGGCCTCGGCGCGCGCCGCGCTCACGTACGCGAAAGCTGCCGAAACCTCTCAGCTCAATCTTTTCGCCCTGGTTAAGACTTTCGATAATGCTTTCGAAAACAATTTCGACCAGTCGCTCAGCATCTTTCTTGGTCAGTTCGGCGGCGTTGGCCACATCATTAACAAGATCGGCTTTAGTCATGCAGTCACCTCGCTCACAAAAGGTCGTCGGTTCCAAGGCCTGGTGAACTAATTTTGCAAGAACGCTAGAAGCAAGACAAAGGACGCGTAGGGGTAGATTAGCAGAACGAGCAATCGACGGCAAGACTAAAAAGGCTGTGCGGCCAACATCTTACAGTTGATCGGCGAGAATGCCCGGGTGAGTGGGCAGGAGGGAAACTTTAGTCTTTCGCCTGAGAAGCAGAGCGTTTCAAAATAGCGGCCTTTCAAGCTTCGCTCTCGTCGTCCCCGGTCTTATTGGTATTCCCAAAACCAAAATCCGCCAGCTCGCGAAGTGAGGCCATGCCGCCTCCGGCTTCCGATGTGTATATCTTTTGCTCGGTGATGGGTTCATCATGACCTGCGGCCCGTGCTGACAAACCGATCTTCTTATTCTCGGCATCAATACGAAGGATCCGAAACTCCATCTCCTGGCCCAATTGCGCGGCGTCCTCGGGTTTCTCGACGCGGTCATCCGAGAGTTCAGAGATATGGCACAAGCCTTCCAGGTTGTCGCCCAATTCAACAAAGGCCCCGAAGCTGGCAAAGCGCGCGATCTTGCCCTTTACCAAATCACCAGGATTATGGGAAGCAATAAAGTCATTCCAGGCATTGGGCTCGAGTTCCTTAATCGAAAGTGACATGCGTCGATTCTCGGGATCGATCCCGGTGATCACTGCGTCTACTTGTTGTCCCTTCTTCAGTACCTCACCAGGATGCTTGACCCGGCGCGACCAGGAAATATCGGAAACGTGAACCAGTCCGTCAACTCCATCTTCGATCTCAATAAAGGCGCCGAAGTCCGTAAGGTTACGGACCCTGCCGTGCACGCGAGCACCGACAGCGTAACGGTCGCCGAGTGTCTTCCAGGGATTGTCCTGCACCTGCTTCATCCCCAGACTAATGCGCCGGGCCTTTGGATCCACGCCGAGCACCTCAACTTCAACATCGTCGCCGGCGTTGACGATCTTACTCGGATGCTTGACGCGCTTGGACCAACTCATCTCAGAAACGTGAACCAAACCTTCTACGCCCGGTTCCAGTTCCACGAACACGCCGTAGTCGGTAACGCTGGCGACCTTGCCCTTCAGCCGGGTCGCCGGCGGAAAGCGTTCTTCGATCGTTTCCCACGGATCGGGCAGAAGCTGTTTGTAACCCAGCGAGACGCGCTCGCGAGCTCGATCGAATCGCAGAACCTTAACCTGGACCGTGTCGCCAACTCTGAATAGCTCCGCCGGATTCTGGAGCCGTCCCCATGACATATCAGTCACGTGCAGCAATCCATCGACTCCGCCCAAATCGACGAACGCACCATAGTCCGTAAGATTCTTGATCTGTCCCTCGACGATTATGTCTTCCTCAATCTGGCCCAGCGTCTCGTCCTTGCGGCCCTCGTTGCGCTCTTCCAGCACGGCCTTGCGCGACAGTACTACGTTTGACCGCTTGCGATTCAGCTTGATGACCTTCGCTTCAATTTCCCGGCCGCGCAGCGAATCAAGATTGCGCACCGGACGCACGTCAACCTGAGAACCGGGCAGGAAAGCCGCTATGCCGTCAACGTCAACGCGAAGGCCGCCCTTGATCCGCTCGACCACGCGACCTCTGACTGGAGTGTTTTCGTTAAAGGCTTTTTCGAGATCATCCCAGGCGCGCAGCCGCACGGCATCAGCGCGGGAAAGCAATGGGAAACCTTCGCCGGTTTCCATGTTCTTGACCAGCACATCAACCTCGTCTCCGGGTTTGACGGTGATCACGCCATCTTCCATAAACTCGTTTTGATTGACGATGCCTTCCGATTTGTAACCAAAATCGATTACCACGCCACGCTCAGTGATTCCCACCACAGTGCCGCGGACCACTTCACCTTCCTGCAGCGATGATTGTTCCTGCTCAAATTGATCCAGCAGGCTGCCAAAGTCTTCACCCGCGGGACGCGGCTCATCCTCGTCTTCGCGTTGAGCGGCGGCGTCCTCGCGCTGAGTTACGGCCGCGGCTGAAGAACCGCTACCGACGTTCTCGCTGGTCATCGACTGCTCCGGCACTGACTGGACCGGCGCTTCGACTGTTTCAGGTTTAGGATCGATAGATTGTTCGTTAGGGTCGGTCTCGCCGACGTTGGTTACAGGTTGTTCCGTAGACATGCACACTCCTACTCAAATTAGCTCTGGCGCGTCGCACGCGTGGCGCGCCGCTCCGGCCGCTCGACGCAAGAATGCCGTTGCTCTTAGCAACCGTTGTCTTGTTGGTGATGAGTCGGGATAAGATATGAGAGGATGCGAGCCTTAAAGAGTTGGAAAAGAAGGTTTTCGTTTCGATTTCCGTTACGCCCGTAGTCTCCCACTTGGTCCGACTATCACCGATCGCGTGACCGGATAGTCTCGGAATTTACACGGCGGCGCGACTGAGTGTCAAGGCGGCCGCTGTCTTTTGCCGAGAAAACAATGCGGGCGAAACCTCTACCGCTGCTGATTCAGCGAAGCTTCGGCGCCACGCCCGACTACATAAACTCCCGCGGAGTGCGAACCTACAAACAGAGTGTTCTGGTCGCGCGGATCCAACGCGAGGGCCCAGATGCGCAGACTCGGCAAGCGATGTTCGCGACCATCGAGGCGCACCCAGGTGGTGCCGGCATCGCTGGATCGATAGACGCCGCCGCCTGTTTCGCCATTCTGATCGCCCTGATAAGCGTTACCTACAAAAACCTCGTTGGTGTTTCGCGGGTTGATCAGGATGCTGGTGAAATCTCCAAACGGAAGGTTCCCGCCGCGGCGGGCCCAGCGATCGCCACCGTCATGCGACATGTAGAATCCTTGTTTTGTTCCCACGTAGATGAATGCCGACCGCTGTGGATCCTGAACAATAACATTCACCGGAGATGTCGTCGGAACACCGCTCACCTGTTGCCAGTTTTGCCCCGCGTCCCGTGAAAGCAGAACTCCCGTGGAAGCCGTTCCAACCAAAATCACTGCAGGATTCTGAGTACTAGTAGCGATGCATGTGGTGCGAGGATCCATGCCGCGCCCGTAAGCAATGCGATCCCAGCCCTGATTCGGATCCGCAGTGCGATAAAGCCCGGCATTGGTTGCCGCCAGTATTTCCAATTGGCCATTGGAATTCGAAGATGACACCATCGCGTTAACCGGATCGGAAAGGGTGGTCACATGAGCCGACAAGGTGCCGGTTGTAGCGTTGCTCACTCCCAGCGCAGCGATTGTTCCTTCGTCGAGTTGGCCTGAGACGGATAAATACCGGTCGGTCTGGAATCGCTTGATCGCCGCGACCGTACGCGGGCCAAGCTGACCATCGGGATTACCAATCTCGTAGCCGGCGCGCTCCAACGCTTCCTGGGCGCGGCGCACTACGTCGGCGTTCGGCTTTACCGTAGCAGGTTTCTGCGGAGTCGGGCTGGTCGCGGCGGTGCGCCCCTGCACGACTGTCCTTCGCACTGTTCCGCGCGCCGCCGACCGCTTTTTCCCCGGCGCTGCCGGAGGTTTACGCGCAGAGATTGGCGCCCACGACGCTCCGCGATCGGGTGACCTATACAGGCCCAGGTTCGTTCCCAGATAAATCACATTCGCGTCGCGCTCGTCCTGAAGGATCGAGTAACCAATCAGACGCGGAGGCATATTACGCATCGACGGCTGCCACGAGGTGCCGCCATCGCTGCTGACAAAAAAGAACCCACCGCCGGTGGTGGTATTAATCGTGGTCGCATAAACGCGGTTCGCGTTTTCGCGATCCGGCATAATAGTGTTCACAAACCGCCCGCTGAAGCCCGCGTTACTCGGCACAAAGTTCTTACCACCATCGGTCGAAACCATTACTCCATAGTTGTTCGTACCGATGTATATCGTGTTCGGATTGCGCGGATGGACTGCGATGGAATTAATCTCGAGTTGACGCGAGGTCGTCACCATCCAGGAATTGTTGTCGCCGCCCTTGGCTGAGCGCCAAAAGCCTTCAGTCGTGCCCGCGAAAACCAGACCCGGAATAGTTGGGTGCTGTAGAATCGCGCGCGTGCGACGTGACTGCGATGGTATTCCCTGGACCTTATGCCAGCTGTCCCCGGCGTCGCGCGTCTCGTAAATCCCGCTGCAAGCCGACGCGATTATGTGATGCGAATCCCTTGGGTCGAGGTTTATGGCAAAGATGTCAGAGTCGTCGATAATGCCGTTTTTGATTACCTTCCAGCTCTTACCGCCATCAGTAGACTTATAGGGAAGATACCAGGTGCCGGCATAAATGATGTTCGCGTCATGGGGATCGATCGCCAGTGACTCGACATGTACGAGGCCCGGAGTACTCGCTGTCGACAATGGGGTCCAGGTCTCGCCCGAATCCGACGATCGAAATATCCCATTGAATGTTCCGGTAATCAGAATACTTGGATCGCGATCAGACTGCGTCAGGGAATGCAGAGCTTCGTTTCTTAACTCGGGCGACTCTCGCCAGGTCAACCCACCGTCCATTGATTTGAAAAAACCACCCGGGTCCTTATGACGATGCGTGGCTACATAAAGCACTTTCGAGTTACGCGGATCCACGATGATGTGATCGACGAAGAGACGCGGACGATTAAAGTTCACGAGCAAGCGCCAGCTGTGGCCGGCATCGGTTGAAATGTAGATCTGCCCATCAAGGGTGCCGAAGTAAAAACGATCGGGATCGTTGGGATCGACTACCAGCGAACGAACGTCGCCGCCGCTGGGACCGGTTATGCGCCAATCGCTGGAGTAGGGGACGCCGGAGCCCGCGGTTGCCGACACATCGTTGCGGCCGGTCAACGCGAAAGTGAATAAGAGGCCAAGACACAACAGTCGGGATATAGCTTTGTTCATGATTTCGATCTCTTTCAGGTTAATTCGATGCCAATCTCCAGCGGGGCGAGTGCCGGCCAGGGCATTATAACTCTTTGCACCCTCTTTTCTATACCCACTTCAACGGACACGACGGCTGGTTGGGCTCCAAGGTCCCTTCGTCATCAATAAGGGAGTCGCCAATAAGACCGAAGCGGGCGGTGCTTCCCTTTCGGAAAACACCGCCCGCTTTCGAAAGAAGGTCGCTACTCCTGTTAAGTGGCGACGTTGTAAGTAGACCCGCAGCCCTACTCTTCGCCTCGACGGCGAGTGCCGCTGCGGCGCCGAGTCTTGGGTTTCTTGCAGTCCGGACAAGGCGAGACTGTACCAGTCGCGTCTCCGGAGCTTAGGGTCGAGCCCTGCGGCACGATCCACAGTTGCACGAGAAGCTCCGGCAGACATCCGCCGTCGATTACGTCGATCCTGCTCGCATCAATGCCGCGAGTATTAACGAGGTAATCCTTGGCGCGATTGGCTCGCGTGGTGCCCTCGGCATCGCAGCTACCGTAGCCGACGATGGCACCCCGAGAACTTGGCTCGTTCTGCAGTTGAATTGCGAAGTTATCGAGTCTGGCCTTCTCATCGTTGAATCTGATGTTGCCATATTCGTCGAACTTCCGTGGTTTCGCTGGTGGCGGCCTCACCGCAACAGTACAGTTAGAAGTCCTGGGGCACGATGGATCGAGTCCACCGAGCTCTACTGATGCGGTAATGCTCTGACCAGCAGTGCCTGCCGTGTCGACGGTAATCGACGACGTTCCCTGGCCGCTGCTGATAGTTCCGGCAGAGACGGTCCAGTTATAGGTCGGAGTGATTACCGGCGTTCCACCAGAGACGCCTACTGAGAAGGTTACCGGCGTTCCCTGCTCAACCTCACTGGTTGGACATGTCGGAGTGATCGTCGGGCAAACCAGATCCGGTACGCAATCGCTGCAATTCGCGATCGTGACCGTCGTCGTGGACGAGGTGATACAGCCGCAGCCATCGTCAACTTCGACCGACGCGGTATAGGTACCTGGAGCAGCGCCACTCAGATCCCATGAAACGCTGGTGCCTTCGCCAGTGATGCGACCGCCCGTGACTGTGTACGTGTAGAGCAGGGTGTCACCGTCCGGATCGCTGGCAGTGGTCGTTAGCCCAACCGTCGTGTTGGCGGTCGTCGGACAGCTACTCGAGTGAGTCCCCGGAGGACACGGTATGGTGATCGTCGTCGCCGAGGCTGCCAACGAAGCCGTTGGCGGCTGGTTCGGCAGAATCGAAGGCTCTCGCTTGTTGCGATGGCCGGCGAAAAACTGAAAGCCGAATCCATAGGGATCGCTCGAAGGCTCGAATCCCAACGGGAATCCATTGGACGTGGCTGCCACGCTTGTTCCGGGAACTACAACGATGCCGCGGCCTGGCACGTTCACGTTAGTTGTTTGTTGCACCGGGACGTTGGCGTTGGCGGGATTGAAGTTACTCACGCGCTGTTCGTTTAAGGCTCTGCGATACCAGGCGCCGATACCCCACCAACGCGCCGGATAAAGCTTTACGCCCACGAGAAATTCAATCGGATTGTTTTGAAAGGCGTTAGGTGTGCGACCACCTACATATTGAGTCGACCGAAGCTCGGCAATCGGCTGGACGTGCTTGCTAACTGGAAAGTCGAAGCCAATACCGGCGATTAACTCATCAGGTCGATCCAGTAAGGTCGAACCATTGCCTTTCGGGTTGCTATTAAGAATGTAGCCAACGTTCGCCGAGAGGTTTACCCTCTTGCTCAGGCGACCGTCCGCAAACATCACCAGGCCAAAGTCGCCGAAGTTAGCTCCAGAGCTGGCGCCGCGTTGCAGTTGATTGAACCCCTGCGCATCAGAGGCCTTGTCAGGATACCAGCGATAGAACGGAATAAAACCAAAACCAAATGGGTTTCTTGGACCGGTCAAACGAATCTTGGCGCCACCAACGAAGTTGCCAAAGCTGGACTCGCCATAAAGACGGCTAACGAACGGCGCATCCGGCAAATAGCTCGGCGCAGTAGTGAAACTGGTCGGTACTACAATCGGATTCAACGGTCCCGGGCTGCCTGGCGGCCGACAGTTGCCAGTTAAGGCGGTACACGGCAGTTGTTGGGTCGCCAGTACTATACCCGGAAGAATGCCCCCCACCGGTGAACCCACGCCCGGAAATGAATCAGCATGGCCGTAGCTATTACCAACCGCAGTCGGCGGTCCGAGTGTCGCACTAAAACCTGGAAAACCGAACAGCCCACCGATAACGCCTGGTCCCAGTCCAAAGTTTGGACCAGCGCCACCTGTAAACGGATAGGCCACGATCGGCTGCCCCGCGGAATAATACACAGCGAGGGGACTAGTCCCAGCCACACAACCCGGACAGAAAGGCGGACGGAAAACCGCGGTACCTGCGAGCGTGCCCACGTTTGGCCCTGAAGGCGAGAGAATGATCGCCGGGCCGCTGCCGAGCAACGTTGTCCCAAAGTATCCCTGCGTATTAGGCAGATAGAAACTTGAGAGGTTCGCCGGGTTGTTGACCTTAATTCCGCGGTAGGCCTGCGTTTTGAAAAACAGCTCAATATGATCATTCACGCCGACATTAACACTAGCGACCCAATCCGTAATGTCGACATTACCCGGATCGCGATCGTAGTTGCTGTAGGCAACGCTGAATGTAAACTCTCCCTTTCTCAGCGTCGAACCGTCGTAGATCGTAAACAGTCCGGTCGGACCTCCTTCGGGCCCGCCCGTGCCTACTGACGGCGACAAATTCCTGGGATCGTTCTCCGGCCTAAGCGTTTGCGCAAACGTCAGGGCAGAAAAAATGAATATAGCGAGTGCACAAAGGAGCACCCTATTCGCGAGTCTCATCGCGTTCCTCCTGCGATAGTGAGTGAAAGTTCCTGCAGCCGACCCAATGGGACTAACCAAACGGCCGATCCTCGGTGTGATTCGATTGTCTGCTCGAAGCATCTCGCCGCCAGTGCCCATTGGATACGGACGCTCGAACTACCAGCGTCAACGATTACGTTAACAAAACTGCTGTCGCCCGGATACCGAGTTCCGGCTCGAGCGAAGCAACTGAGAGGGGCCTAAACTTCACCGGATCTCTCTTAAGGTCTTAGTGCCTAGCAACCTAGCGCTCTTTTATATGCAAACTGAGCGCAAGTGTCAACCATCATGTTCCGGCCCGCGTGGCAACCACACCTAAAACGGAACTTCAGACAATCCTCGCGAGCGGGTAAATACGACGCGAAGCCTACCATTGCCGTGGCCGGAAATCAAGACTCTTTCACGACTTAGGGTGAATTTGTTTATGTTTTTTCCGTCACGCATAGATGCCCCGCATCCTGGTGTCGTAGGCGACGCGGTCAATTGCCAGCATGTACGCCGCGGTTCTGGTATCCACTGAATGCGAATCGGCATAGCGACAGAGGTCATTAAAACTGGCGACCATCGTGTCCTGCAAACGCTCATTGACCACGTCTTCTCGCCAGAAATAGCCCATGCGGTCTTGCACCCATTCAAAGTACGACACGGTGACGCCGCCGGCATTCGCAAGTATATCCGGAATTACGAAGATGCCTTTCTGGTAGAGAATTTCGTCCGCCGCGGCCGTGGTTGGTCCATTAGCTCCCTCGGCCAGCACCTTGCATTTCAGTCTTTCGGCGTTTAGTGAGGTGATTTGATTTTCGGTGGCTGCTGGAATCAAGACGTCGCAATCCAATTCCAAAAGGTCAGCGTTGCTCACGTACTCGGCATCGCGATAGCCTTCAAACGAGCGGGTCGCCTGTAGATACTTTAACGCCGCCGGAATTTCGATGCCCGCCGGGTTGTGAATTCCACCATGAACATCCGAGATACCAATTACTTTGAAACCCGCCTCGTACAGTAACTCGGCAGCGATACCACCCACGTTGCCGCTGCCCTGCACCGCCACGCGGGTAGTTGCCGGAGACATCTTGAAACGCTTGGCCGCTTCGCTAACAACAATCAGCAATCCTCTTCCGGTTGCTTCGCGTCGCCCCCGGGAACCTCCCAGGTCTATCGGCTTGCCGGTGACGACGGCATTAACCGTATGGCGCGCATGCATCGAGTAGGTGTCCATGATCCACGCCATGGTCTGTTCGTTTGTGTTCATGTCCGGTGCGGGCACGTCTTTTTCGGGGCCGATGAAGTCGAGCAGTTCCGAGGCATAGCGTCGGGTCATTCGCTCAAGCTCTCCGAGCGACATCTGCGAAGGATCACAAATGATGCCGCCCTTGGCTCCGCCAAACGGCACGTTAACCACCGCGCACTTCCAGGTCATCCATGCGGCTAGCGCGCGGATCTCGTCGATGTTGACGTCGGGCGAATAACGGATTCCACCCTTCGCTGGCCCGCGTGCAAAGTTGTGCTGCACCCGAAAGCCTTCGAATACCTGGATGCGCCCGGAATCCATTCGGGTTGGGATGTAAACCTTTAGCTCCCGATTCGGAACGCGCATGACGGCATAAAGATCCGGATCGAGATTCAGCAACTGAGCCGCGCGATCAAATCGCGACATCATCGATTCGAAGGGATTGTCTTCCTTGATTTCTTTGATGTCATCGACCAGTGCAGTAGGCATGAGCGCTCTCCAGCAGACTTAAGTTGAATAGCCTTTATGGTTTTTGATTGACGCGCGAAATGTTAACGCAAGCATTCGGCAGGCGCAACCAAAACAATACAAGTCCGAATTTGGACGCAACTCGAACAACGGTGTTAACATCGAATCCAAGCAACGCCGATCAAGCGGCGGCCGCTCGACGGATACAACTTTATCGAACCCACAATGTTTTCTCAGAGGCGCTCGCGCCAATTATTTCTTGGGGCTCTGACTCTTCTGTTCGTCGCAGCATGCTTCCAACTCGCGCCGGCCCAGACAGATGATCCCACCGACGGTGAAACCGATCCGGTGAAACTGTTTGAGCGCGGCCAAAATGCTCATGCTAAAGGAGACGTCGCGCGCGCGCTTGCTCTTTACGAAGGAGCGCTCAAACTGCGGCCTGAATTTCCTGAGGCCGAGTATCAACGGGGAGTGGCCCTAGTTGGTCTCGATCGATTTCCCGAGGCAGAGAAGTCTTTCGCTCACGCGATTGAGTTGAGAAAGGATTGGGTACTGCCGATTAGCGCCCTCGGTAGCTTGCTGGTGCGCGCGGAGCGTGACAAGGAAGCCGAGACGATTCTGCGTCGAGCGGTGAAACTGGGAGCGAACGACTATGTCACTCTTGATTCGCTGTCGGCGGTGCGCTCGCGCGCAGGCGACAAGGTCGAGGCGCTCGCACTCGCGCGGGCTGCCACTCAGGATGACAATGCGATCGCTTCGGCGTGGACATGGCGGGCCGCAGTTGAACGCGCAAGCGGAGACCCAAATGCCGCTCTGAGCAGTCTTGGACACGCTCTTCAGATTGATCCAACCTATGCTCCGGCCTTGAAGGAGCGCGCTGAGTTAAGAGTTGACACGAAGGATTACGAACACGCAATCGAAGACTTGAAAGCGGCACTCGCGGTCAAAGCGGGCGACAAGGAAATCTCCATTAGATTGGGGAATGTATACGACCTCGCCGGCAAGCCCGATGAAGCGCAGCGAATCTATCAATCAGTCGGTGTCACCAGAGCAGAGCCTCCGCCTACCGGGCGAGCTTTTGAAAAGGCTCTCGCATTGATCGACGGCACGCCTGATGAAATTGAAGCAGCCAACAGCGACGATCCCGCGCGGGCGCGCCCAGCGCTTGAAAAACTTTTGGCTAAGAATCCAAAAGCCGCGAGCCTGTTTGCCCGCCTCGGTGAGGTCACGCGCCGTGGCGATCCACAAAAGAGCGCCGAGGCTTATCGGCGGGCCAATGAGATCGATCCAACAAATCCAAAATACGCGACTGGTTATGCCGCGGCTCTGGTGCAGTCAAGACATTTTGCAGAAGCTGAGCCAATTCTCCGTCGCGTGATCGCCGTGTCGCCCAATGAATACGTTGCGCATGCAAATCTCGCGTTGGCGCTCTACGAGTTGAAGCGTTACGCCGAGGCACTGCCCGAATACGATTGGCTGGCGGCGAGTCGTCCGGAGGTCGCAGCCACGTACTTTTTCATCGCCACCGCGCATGATAATCTCGGAGAGTACGAGCAGGCTCTCGATGCGTATGAAAAGTTCTTGTCGCGAGCCAATCCGACAAGCAACAAGCTCGACATTGAGAAAGTTAACCTGCGCCTCCCCAGGCTTCGAGATCAGATTAGTCGCGGACAGGGCGCCAAACGCAAGCGGCCCTGAAAGAACCTTCGCTCAGCAAAGCCAGGACACATGCCGATCTCGCTTAGTCAATATTGGGCGTACCTAAAGCCAGCACTCCTTATCGGTGTATTTTCACTGAGCGCACTCGCACAACAACCCCGTAGTCCGCAACTGCCTGCGCCTCCGCCGATGAGGGTCGTCTCACGCGAAGAGCGATCGCAATTGAATACGACGGATCCCAAGGCGCGCCTCCGTACTTCGATGGCCCTGACCGCAAACCGTCTGAATCGTATGGAAGAGTCTACTTCCTTGAAGAAGTTCGATCAGGCCTCGGAAGAACTGGGTGGATATTTGGGGTTGCTCGACAACCTGCGCGCTTACCTCGGCAGTATGAATCGGGACAAAGGCAGCACGCGCGATCTCTATCGCCATTTCGAAATCGCTTTGCGCGCTCACATTCCGCGACTTGCAGTCATGCGCCGAACGACGCCGGCTGCCTACGCCGGAAACCTAAAGGCCGCTGAAGAATATGTGCGCGAGGCCCGGTCTGATGCGCTTGACTCATTTTATGGGCACTCGGTTTTGCGCGAAGATCAAATCGAAAAGAAACCCGCAGGTCCGCCGGAGGGAGGCAAGCGTCCATGACTCAAGTGTTCCGTAAGCAGATCCGCAGCACCATTGATCGTGGATACTCATGGCGCTTGTTGTTGACGGCCATGACTCTCCTGCCCGGCATTTTCCTGTTAAGCGGATCGGTTTCGGCACAAACTCGCGATCACCTCACCGATCAGGAAACTGAATTAGTCCGTTTTCATCAGGAGCTCGATAAGCGGATTGAAGTCTTCGTCAAAGCAATCGACCGCAGGTTTGCGATCATTAACGGCACTGCGCCGCCGGCAGCAAAAAAGTCTGTGAAAGATGAGCCGGAGTGGGGCGACGTTCCCAAAGGCACGCGCGCGGAACTGCTGGGAGACATCGCGGGAATTCTCGACGAAGCAATCACCAACATCGACGACGTCAGTCGCCGCGACGAAAAGAATCCGCTGATCTCGAGGTCACTGCGAAAACTAGCGTCGAGTGCGAATGGATACCTGACCCAACTTGCCGCGCTCAGAAATAAAACTAAAGACCCGGACGAAGAAGCCGCCATCGAACACGTCGCGGATAACGCGAACCAGATCATCGAGGTGGGCAACAAACTCCCGCCACCAACACCGGAACCAGACAAAAAGAAAAAGAAACCATGAGTTTAGAGTTCAAGCTTTTAGCTTGCGCCTGTGTTTTGCACCTGAAGGTTGAACTCTGAACCTTAATCAACGCTTCACTCGCGGCCTCTCTTCAAAACTTCAGTCGCGCGCTTAATCGCTTCGGTGACCCGATTCGCCGCTTCACTTGCATCGGCGGCACGACCATCTTCAATAGCCTGCCGCAGGTCAGGCAATGGCAGCGCCGCATATCCCGTATAAAAACCCGGCGCGTAAATCTGATGCTTGAACCACGTTCGGCCAGTCAAACCGCGATCGTCGATCAGGGCGCGCTCTGCTTGCATCAGCGCGTCGTTGATTCGTTGCAATCGTGCAATAGAATCGCCGCCCGAACCTTTCTCAACCTCACTCACATCAGAGCGGCGACGCTTATCGATCTTCGCGGCCTCTTCTGCAAAATCATCGACCGCATTCAGCAAAGATTTCGCATCAAACGAATCGCCGAGTTTGCGTCGCACCGCCAGTCCCTTGGTCTCGGTTACAAACTCGCGAAGCTGGGCCGCGTAGTCTGTGTAATCCAGCGGCAACCCTTCCGCATCAGCGATTCGCAGAGCAATCGTTCCCCAGATTTGCGCCGCGGCAACATGATACTGAAAAGTCGGATCGCCAAAGTGCGCCATCCAGTAAAACGAGTCATAGGCGGAATGATAGACACCATAGTCGCCGCCAAAGCCCATATCCAACGCAGGCACACCGAGGTGCTGAAGGAACGGCGTGTAGTCTGAGCCGGAACCAAGCGCACCGATGCGCGGAGTCGGCGACGGCTTTTCGTTGCCGTTCGGGTCGAACAATTCTGAGTCGGGTGAGTCTACGCGCACGCGATCGCGCCAGGCGTCGTAGATACTCTTGCCGGTTTTTGGATCGCGCACGTCCTGCGCCGCAGAGCGAATCAACTTCCACATCGAAGGCACGGACGAGGCACTGAAGTTGGCGCCTGAAACCGCCGCATCCATATTCAGATAGGCGACGGCTTTCTCTTTCAGCTCAACTGCATTCTCTTCGGCCCATTCCGTGGAACCGATGAGTCCCTGCTCTTCCGCGTCCCAACTACCGAGAATGATCGAGCGGCGTGGCTTCCAACCCGATCTCATTAATTGACCCAGGCCACGGCCGAGTTCGAGCATCGCGGTCGTGCCGCTGTTCGGATCGACCGCGCCAAAAACCCATGCGTCACGATGATTGCCAAGCACCACCCAGCGATCTTTTTCGACTGAGCCGTCAATCCTGGTGATCACATCCCAGATGGTTTTCGTGGCGAACTCAATATCGGTTTTCAAATGGACGCGCACGTCGTTGGTGCCGCCTACGTGATAAGTAAAGGGCAAGCCGCCCTGAAAACCTTTCGGGCGCGCCGGACCGCGCAGCGGCTTAAGGAGACGTTGCGCATCACCATACGAGATCGGTTGCACCGGGATGTGCGGCAGATTCAAGGCCTGCTCTTTTTTGAGTCGCGGCGTGCCGGGAATCGCAGGCAATCCCGGCGTCAGCGGGTCGCCGGGATAAATGAAAAGAAACTGCACTGAGCCACGTTGTGCCGAACTGTCAGGTCGCCATGGACCTTTTGGATAAACGTCGCCCTGCGCGAAACCGTCGTCGGCCGGATCGGAATAAATGATCAGGCCGATGGCGCCGTTATCCTCGGCGACCTTGGCTTTGACGCCGCGAAATGAATTGCCGTAACGCGCGATGGCAATCTTGCCTTTCACGTCGACGCGGGCTTTCTTCAGCGCTTCGTAATCGGGCGGCAAACCATAATTCACATAGACCAGAGGCGCCGTGATATCGCCGCTGGCGCCATAACCGTTGAAAAGGGGTACGATCTTCTTACTGAATGAAGATGGATCTTCGGGTACTACGTCCTCACGTACTTGCAGACGCTCGCGTCTCGGCGCGATCAACTCGACGATGCTGGGTGTGCGCGGGGATGGGAGCAGCACCTGATACTCTCTCAAGTCGGAATTCAAGCCGAAGCTGCGCATTTGATCGCGAACGTAAATTGCGGTCGCGTAATCTTCAGGCGACCCGGCAATGTGGGCTTCGGAAGTTAGACGGCGCAGTTCTTCGCGGGCGTTCGTCGCCGAAGGCACGGCGCGAAACTGTTCCTCACGTTGGCGCTGCGTCTCTGAAAGCTTCGGGGCGAAGCCGTCGATAGCTGTCTGGGCAAAGCCGATCGATTGGCTGAAGATGAGTGTTATTAATAGAAGAGAGCAAGCAATACTTCGCCTTTGCAGTCTGTTCATTGATTAGTCTCCATATTTGGTGGCGCAGACTTCAAAGTTTGTGATTCCTGGCGGCCGGGGCAGTAGCCCGACCGTCAGAGAGGGCTCAGCAGCGGCGCATGGAGCCCTCCCTGACGGTCGGGCTACTGCCCCGATCACAGACTGAAAGTCTGTGCCACTTTATCTGAACTATCTCCGGCGTCTTCGCGTAAAATGGCCTGAGGAGAAAATTACTAATGGAAAGCCGCTATTATCCCGGCGTCGAAGCCGATGTAATTAAGTTGACCACTGAGCTTCGCGATCTGTTCGATGAAGACTTCGACGTGCAAACCATGCAAGTTTCATCAACCGCCGTGCTGCAAGCGCGCAAGTCTAGCACGTTACGCGACATCACCGGATTGTCCGCCGCCGTCACTATTAAGATCACTCCAGAGACAGGCGGCACCCGGGTTGAAATTGGCATGCAGAAATGGTTCGACAAAGCTGCTATCGCCGCAGTCGCTTTCCTGGTGTCAGGTTTTCTGATCGCGCTGCCCGCGCTCGGCGCCTACTGGCAATACAAATTGACTGAAGACGCGTGGAAGATAGTCGAAGATCACATTGCGCACAAAGCCGGCGGCTACGTGCCACCCATGCCGGGACGGTGCGGCACCTGCGGCACCGCCGCCAGCGCCGGCTCAGCTTACTGTTCTTCGTGCGGCGCAAACCTGCGCGTTGGTTTCACCTGTCCTCACTGTAATGCGGTGCAGAAAGATCCGAACGCGCGCTTTTGTAACTCGTGCGGGAAAGCGCTCGCGTCTTAAGACTGAAATCTCAGCCTGCTGGTGTCAGAAGCCCGACCGTCAGGGAGGGCCCGGTTGATAAGAGGCCCTCCCTCACGGTCGGGCTTCCGACACGCGACTCGCGAGCAAAGCTCCTTTGGTCCAACGAGCGAATTTTGGAAGCGAATTCTTTACCGCATCAACTTATCGATCACCTTTTGTAACTCATTTATTTCCTGCTGCAATTTATCAACCCGCTTTTGCGCGTCGTTTCTGCGGGCTTCGTTCACTTCAAATGAGTCCTGGCTCAGGAACGTCTCAGATCGCGCTCGCGTCGCGTCCAGCAGTTCGGCGCATTTCCGATCATATTGAGCGACAAGACTGAAGTACTGCTTCTGCTTGTTACCCAGTCCAAGCTGGCTTGCGGCTTCTGCTTTTTCGGCCGCGGCTCGCCAGAACGTGGCGCTCTCTGCCAGCAGGTCAATGTCTTCCTGGGCAATCGTGGTTATCTGTGCGCGGTCTTTGGCAAAATCCTTGCCCTCGAATTCCTTCTCCTTTTCATTCGCGCGCCGGATTAGTTCCTGAGCTTTCACGCCCAGGGCATTGATCTCTTCAACCAGCTTGTTCGCGCTGGCAGCAGCGCCGGTTCCGACATACGGGGAGTATCGCGGGTCGGAGGTGAGCTCATAGTTCTTGAGAAACTCCCACGCACTGGCATTGATGCTCGGTGCAAGATCGTAGTACCAGTGAGTGTGGCCCGGCATCTCAGTGACTTCGATGGTGAAGCCCTTCGATCGAAATGCATCGCGAGTGGCCCGGACGTCTCTCAAGGAAAAGTATTGGTCCTGGGTTCCCACCCAAATCGCGATGGGGATTCTGTGACTGTCTTCACTGATGGTTTTATATTCTTCCGGCTGCCGGAATGCACCGGCGTGAATCGCCGTCGCCGCAAAATACTCTGGCTCAACTGTTGACATAATGAGCGCGAACACCGCTCCCGCGGAATGCCCAAAGAGATATACACGGCGGGGGTTGATCGGATACTTCGACTTAAGATCTTCCACCAGGTCGCGCAGGAAGTCCGGCCCATCTCTCGGCATGGACCATCCAGATGAACCGTCGGAGTCAGGCCCAACAATAATGACTCCCTCTTTGTCGGCCAGCTCTTTCCATTTTTCTACGAGCGACATGCCGTCGCGTCCCGAGCCATGCAGCAGCACTATCAAAGGCGCCGGGGCTTTTGCCGACGACGGAACGTAGAGATAGAAGGTGCGCTTTTTTTTGTTTGAGAGGATTGATTCTCTGACGACCTTGCCTGGCTTGTCCTGCGCCGGCATGAGCGGAGATGCGCCCGTCACGAACAAACAGAGAAGTAAGATCAAAGCAATCAATCCAACTTTGAACTTCCCATTCCACATTAGATCAATCCTGCCGTAAAGCTTTTGCGGGATCGATGCGTAGTCTGACGGATGCAAACCCACACTCCGTAACGTCGTTGTTTCGTGGCGTCAGGAATCTACTGTTTACGACACCACTGCTTCACCTGGGAAAACACTTGATCGACAGTTAATCCACTGCCAATCGAGGCGCGGGTGAAATTCGCGAGTGCCGTCGAATCGACATTGCGATCGACAACGTCAGCCGGATTTGATGACCATACGACGCGGTAAATATAGACTTGGCCGTCGCGGCTGGTTATGGTCTTGAGCATGCGGTTTAACCAACCCACGGCATAAGCCGAATTGTTCTTCTGCAAATACACCAGCGCCAGATTGAATGCCGCGTCGGCAAGCAAGTCGGTGGTGTTTGTGGTGTCGGCAAATTTATCAATGAAGTCATAATACTGACCTTCGGCTTCTACCAGGGCAGCCTGTGCGTCCCTACTGTTGGCACTTCCTTTCTCACGCAGAATGTAAAACTTTTTCTGCCAGTAACTGCCGCGATTGAACTGCGCCACCCCCGCGTGCCTGGTTCCGGGAAAATTATTAATCACCTGCTTGTAATAGCGGTCGGCAGCGTCGGTAATGTCGTCGTTTTTGAGATAGAAGTCACCAAGTGAGAGGAGTCTGTCGGCCGTCATACCGCTTTGCTGCGACTTCTGCGCTTCAATGCTTAACGTGCATCCGATCAGGATCAGAGGGATTGCGACGAGGTTTAGAAACGCTCGACTCCATTTGAGATATTGATTCATGAGGTGCCCTTTCTGGGAACTATCCCGCCGGCGGTTGCGAGTTTCGTCTTAGCTTACTTATTCTCGCTCTTCTTGAGCCACGTCGACAAGATTTGCGCGCCGCCGAGCGCGCCGGTTAAGGCAATCGCGAAGATTACCAACGGCTTGTCGTACGAACCCTTCGCGTCAAAGGCGACGATCTGGATTCTGCCCACCATGGCGATGACCGCGACGACCAGACCGATTCCCATTGTTTTGAAGACAAAACCTATCTTCTGGCGATTCGTAATCTGCCCGGATTCCTGAAGCCTTTGCAAGACCACCTTTATCAGCGCACCCACCAGGACGCCCCCGAACATAAAAAAGAGCAGCACTCGATCCCTGGGCCTAACTCTTACATCCACCGGTCGAGTCAGGTCGCTAACAGCGCGTCCGTAACCATCATCGTAAGTCACGTTCATGATGAGTCGGGGAGTGCCGAAGCCGCTGATGAGACCAGTGAAATCCATGGATGCCGCACTGAAAGCAACCGTTATCGGCTGTCGCTGACCTCCGGGTTCGATCTTCACATTCATGGGAATAGTCTCGTCCTGAATCAAGCCGTAAGGGTCAGACTTAATCGCAACCGAACGAACATTAACTGGATAGTTCGCATAGTCATTCACCAGCGTCAGTTGCAACTGATTCTTGACACCGGTGAAAATATCAGGTGGCTGGCTTAGATCCGTCTCGACTCTGACCTTGAGATTGCTCGTGACGCCAACGAATAAGCGCACTTCTTCAGTCTGTCCGGAACCGAAGGTCAGGGTCAGCGGATATGGCTTGGGGTCTACTCCCTGACCAATCGCGACGCGGAATTTGTACTTGGTGATAAAGAAGCCTGATTCATTGGCTGCGGCTGGACCTGTCTCTTTCGTACACTTGATTTTAGGCTCTTCCTTTGACTCGCAACCTATTATTTCGAGACTACCTGGTTCGGTACTCTGAATTGTTATGTTCAAGCCAACGTAACCATTCCCCACGTAAGCGCTCTCACTATTGTAGGACACGGTCACATTGAAATGGCCTACCGCCAAAGGCGTCACCTTACAAACGTCCGGATGTTTTCCGGTGCGAGGGTCGCAATCGGTGTCCGCCAGGGCCGCACCGCATGTTGCAAAAACACAGATGCAAAGAAATGCTAGTTTATTGAGATTCGTGGGGGTCATGATTCTTGGCTTCCGTTCAGTTATCCGAGGATAAGACGCCGGGCGGCGATCCCAAGCCCCTCACCGACGTATGTGCCATCAGATTAACCAGCCCTCGGGTGCCGGCTAGTGGAGTACTGCAAGGTGACGGAAGCCTATGCCAGATAGTCTTGACTGTCAAGCATTTTTCAGGCTAGCAACGTCCAGCGCAGGGCAAAGCGGAGTCGTGGTTAATCATGCCGCAGGGCCCGCACCGGATCAATCCTCGCCGCGCGGGCCGCGGGATACAGCGCGGCCAGAATCGAAACCGCGAGTGCGAATGAAATCGCGCCGAGCCAGAGGTAAGGCGGCAGGTAAAAGAAATCGACGAACGACGCGCCTTGCGGTTTCAGAATAAAGCGATAGGCCAAACGGTTCGCCACCGCATCAATTCCCCAAGCCGCCAGCGAGCCAATCACTCCGCCAGTCAAACCGATCACGGCTGCTTCAAAAAAGAAGATAAGCTTGATCTCGTGATCTTCCGCGCCGATGGCTTTCATAATGCCAATCTCGCGCGTGCGTTCGAGAATCGACATGATCATCGTGTTGGCAATTCCAAACGAAGCCACCAACAACGAAATGCCGCCGAGCAATCCCAGCACTGAATCAATGATGAGAAAGATCGTGCGAATCTGATCCAACTGATCGACAATCGAAAAGCTGCCAAACCCTTTTTCAGTGAGCTGCCGGCGCACTTCGGTCAAGACAACGGGATCGGTTACGCGAACAACCGCAGAATCGTACCCTTCACCTTCCGTCTGGCCTAACGAACCGCTTTGGCGAGCGAGCGCCAGCGCCACCATCCCCATCGGGCTGCGATGCTCCTTTGACCATTCGCGCGCGGCCTTCAGCGTAATGTAAATTCGCGCATCAGGAAGCAATCCCCGCAGACCGCCCTGTCCGGCGCCTTCCTTAATCTCAGTATTGATTACGCCGACGATGCGAAAAGTTTTTGCGGCCAGCTCCCCGCGGCCATTGTCTCCGGATGAATCCTGATCCAAGGGGAGACCGAAGAATCCCGGCGCCTCTTCTTCCTCGGCTTTTGGTTTCGCCTTCTCTTTTGCGGTATTTCCTGACGGAGCAGCCAGAAACTCGATTGTCTTTCCGATCGCGTCTTCAGGCTTTTCGAAGCCAAAATCGCGCGTGAACGTGTCCTTGACTACGGCCTCGTCGGCATCCGGTGAGTTGATCATCTGCCCGGCCTTGAATTCCTTAAAACGCGAACTGGCATTCGGTACCGAAGCGCCGCCGATGGACTCGATTTGCGAACGACCATTCGCGCGGACGTAGGTGATGATCGAAAGGCTCGGCTCGACGTAAGCCACGCCGGGAATCTTTGAGATTTCAGCAATCGCTGCGTCATCAAGAATTCGCGTCGGATCTTTATCGGGTCGGAAAGACGGTCCGCGGCGATCGTTGGGATTTTCGCCTCGGCGCGCAGTATTCTGATTACCTCCCGCGGAAGCCATCGCAAAGACATTCTTGCCAAAGACGCGCATCTCATTGAAGAGGTCGAGGGCGCGAAAACGCGAGAGCATGTTGCGTTGCAAGCCAAGCCCGAATGAAACCATCGTCACGATCACCGCTACGCCCACGATAACGCCCATTGAAGTCAGCGTCGCGCGCAGTTTGGCTTCGCGCAGGTTTCTGAAAGCAAGTCTGAGTAGGTCGAAGAAGGGCATAAGCAACCAAGTGCCAGATAGATTAGCCTATTTGTATCGCCTGTCAGAAGCCCGACCGTCAGGGAGGGCTGGGTTGATAAGAGGGCTGTTTGCGAAGCCGACTGTCAACAAGGGCGCCAGGTTATAGACAGGCCCTCCCTGACGGTCGGGCTTCTGACACCATTGACGCTTTTGACACCCCGAATCGTGTGTCAGAAATTTGTGCGGAAGGTGTCATTTGATGCAACTCCGATCCAGATTTCCGTATCTAAGTATTGTCCTCGACAAAACGCCCGACGAAGTTACGAAACGTCAGTTGTAAGCCAGCGAGATCAACCTTCAAGAAGCACTAAGCCCCCAGGCGACCTCACTTGATTCTGGTCTTGCCAAATCACCAAAACTGGTAGAAAATCGGAGCACTAAAAAGATGTCAAACCCCAGAAATATCTATGCGAAAATCACTGCGATAGCAGGCTTGATTCTCTTGATCGCCTCTGGCGCTTTTGCCAAAAGGCATTCAGACCCCGCATTTTCAAGCATCAAGATCAGAAACTTCGGCAAGATGGACGACCGGTTTTTTCGCGGCGCCCAGCCAGATGAATCGGATTATAAAGACCTGAAAGCCCTGGGCATAAACACCGTGATCGACCTGCAGGACAGTCCGACCAGTTATGAGAAGCGCGCCGTGGAAGCCATCGGAATGCGTTACGTTAACATTCCCATGAGCGACTCGATCTACCCGAAAGAAGAGACCATTCTGGCGTTCCTGAAGGTGGTTAACGATCCCACCACCGGCAAGTTCTTTGCGCACTGCGCGGGCGGCCGGCACCGGACGGGAGTCGTCGGCGCGATTTACCGGTTCACTGTGGACCACTGGAATTACGACCAGGCCTATGCCGAGATGAAGGATTATGATTTCTACACTCGCTGGGGCCATGGCGACATGAAGAAGTACGTCGATGACTACTGGCAGCGCATGCAAGCGAACGGCACCGCCGCGGCTGCTGCAACGTCGACCAAGCAGTAACGGAATTCCTTAGTCTGTAATTTGGACTTTCAGATCCGAATTTAAGAAAGGCTGCTTCATCCGAAGCGGCCTTTTTTTTGTGATGCCGACAAATTCGATGGATAGCATGTTACTCCTTGCTGTCCTGTTAAACATAATCGGTCATTTCGCAAGAGCGGTAACGTTGACGAGGCGTTTCGAGGGGGCTTAGCTCCCGATTCTTTCAAACAACTTATCTACGTCCCAACCGAAGGGTCGAACTCCACTGTTAACTAGGATGCTCGGCGTGGTTGCGTTTGGTGTGTCCCAGAATCGCATCGCGAAAACCTCTTTTCGCCCTTGGATAGCAAGGTCGATCTCCCAAGGAACCCATTTCCTGCTGCGGTGGGTGTTTTCTCCAACCATGCAAAGACAGACATCGCAATCCCGAACCTTTGGTCTAATCACGCTCCTGATGTACACATCGTCCTTGCTATCAATTGCCTTGCGAAGTGACGCATCATCCATGTCAAAGCTGACGTTCTTGAACCTTGCGAGACCTCGCAAAGTATTAACCTTGAATTCGTCTTCTCCACGAAATGAAATAAATACCTTTTTCGGCATCGCAATTTCTCCTTAACTTTCGTCGCCAGGGGGTTGCTCAACTCATTTGAGCTTCACTTACGCGCTTTCTTTGTTGGCAGAGTTTGCTCAACCGACGGACTCTCCGGTTCATCCAAAGGAAACTCTCGATAGGGCTGCGGAATGGACTTGTCAGGTTCACTCCGCGCATTCTTTAGATAGGTCGTGATATCCCGTCTTAACTTGTCGGACCAACCCGGTTCCCTCACGTCAAATACAACGACACGTAAGTGCCGGACGTCGAAGGGCACGTCCTCGATGTCTCCCGCGACAAATACCACGGGCTTTCTGGCCGCATGAGCTAGGCCAAGTTCGTAAAAGACGTTTGCATTCTTACCAGTCAAGTCAGCTAATAAGACCTTAGCCTTTCGTATTTGTGCCCATACCTGTTCCATAACAGCTCCGGCACTAAACAGGCCGTCGGCGCGCAAAGGCTCAAAACCCGCTTCCTTCGTTGCTGGAACATATATCTCCTTGAAGTAACGATCAAACCAAGACCCGAAGGGCATCAAGATAAAACAAGTATCAAGGAACTCTCTAACACCTTCGCTTCGTTCGCCCTCGGCAGGAACCGGGCTTGGCAGAAGGCTTGGAGCGTCTGTTCCCTTGCTCTCTTGTCCAATCGTGGAGACTACTGGGCGTCCTTTCGAGTCTGCAGTGAAAGCTTTCAGGTATTCAAGGTTGCTCTGAAACACAGATATGAAGGTGGGCACCCGCTCGCGAGGAACGCCAAAATCTCTAGTTAAGGTATTTCCAAAATACTCGTCTTCCGGAATGGGCTTTCCAGTTAACTAAGAGGCAATTGACAACACTCGATTGGTGGAAGTTCTGGAGCGCCAAAGGCGCGAAATGTAAAAGCCTGGGCCAACGGCCCAGGTTCGATGTCGTTAGGATATTCCAAGCGCTGAAAGCGCGAAATGCAAATCAATCCCACACGTACCGATCATCGTATTCAATCTCGTAACGCTTGAGGAACTTGCGATACTCATCCTGAAATGTGACGCGACTATGGTGTTGCTTCTGACTGTGGATGTAGCGCTTCAGGGCCGCAACGTTTGATTGACCAATCGAGAACGCGCCGTATCCCTTCTGCCAGTGAAAGTTTCTAAACTCCGGCCCTTTCGTCTTGATCCATTTGGATGATCCTGTCTTGACCTCTTCAACCAGGTCGGCAACCTTCATGACTCGTCCCAGGCAAAACAGAATGTGGACATGATCGGTCGTTCCATCAATGGCAAGCGACGGCGATTTTAAGGCCCGGAAAATCTTAGCCATGTACGGATGTAATTCCGATTCGATTGCCGGCTTAATGAAAGGTTCGCGATTCTTTGTGCTAAAGACCAGGTGAATAAGAATTGAAGACAGAGATTGAGGCATAGGAGTCTCCTCGCTTTCAGACTATTTCGCGCCTTCAGCGCTCGGGTTCGCAATGGTACTTTTCCTGGGGCATTGCCCCAGGCTTTTACATTACGCGCCATCGGCGCTGCGGACAATCCAACATAAATTGCAAGGAACGGGTAAGCTGTATTGCAACCGCTTCCTATGCCAACCCGCGCGTGCTTGCTCTTACAACTACACCTCGACAAGTTCTCTCTCAACTTCCTCTTCCCCGCGAAACTGCAAGTCATAAAGCCTCGCATAGAGCCCGCCGTTGTCCAACAACTCTTCATGAGTCCCCTGCTCGACGACCTGGCCGCCGTCGATGACAAAGATCACGTCGGCGCGGCGCACGGTGGCCAGGCGGTGCGCGATCACGATCGAGGTCTTCCCTTCCATTAGATTCTCCAGCGCGTCGAACACCAGCTTCTCAGATGCTGCATCCAGTCCGGCTGAGGGTTCATCCAGAATCAAGATTGGCGCTTCGCGGATAATCGCGCGGGCAATCGTGATTCGCTGTCGCTGGCCTCCGGAGAGAGTTACGCCGCGCTCGCCAACCATCGTGTCGTAGCCTTCGGGCATCTTCTCGATGAACTCGTCGGCATTGGCCAGCTTCGCCGCGCGAATGATTTCTTCACGCGTGGCTTCGGGTTTTCCGTAGGCGATGTTCTGCGCCACCGTCGCGCGAAACAACAGAGTCTCCTGCAGCACAAAACTGATCTGTTGGCGCAGAGACTTACTTTTGAAGTTCCGAATGTCCGTGCCGTCAATCTTGATTTGCCCGGCGGTCAGATCATAGAAGCGCGTCAGCAGGCTAATGATCGTTGTCTTCCCCGCGCCCGTAGGCCCGACGAGTGCCGCCAACTGGCCCGGCCTGATGGTAAGGCTTACGTCTTTGAGCACGGGCTGACCTCCGTTGTAGGAGAAATCGACGTGGTCGAATTCGATCCGGCCTTTGAAACGCGGTGCTTGTTTGGCCCCAGGCAGATCCCGAACCTGCATTTCGTTTTCGAGCACTTCGCGAATTCGCTCCCACCCAACTGATGCTTTCGAGATCGTGTCAGTCATCTTCGAAAGCTCGCGCATGGGTTTATACATCTTGCCGAGATACAGCAGAAACACGAGCAACTCTCCCGGAGTCAGCGCACCCGTCAATACCAGACGCGCGCCGTACCAAAGCACCAGGCACGTGCCGCAAGCGACGATGATTTCCACGATCGGCGGCAGCTTCGCTTTGATGCTTCTGGCTTCCAGGGCTGCTTCGACACTCTTCAGGCTCTGTCGCTCAAATCGTTGCTGTTCATAGTCTTCCCGGGCAAATGCCTTGACGACGCGAATCGATGAAAGGACTTCTTCCAGTACGTTTACTACCTCGCCTTCTTTGCGCCGCACCGCCCGCGACGCTTGCTTGATGCGGTGGGTAAAGTGATAGACGGCCAGGAACAGTCCGGGCGCGACCATTAGCGCGATCAGCGTGAATGTCCAATTCAGATAGAACATCACGATGACCATGCCGACGAGCGTCAGCACATTAACCAGCATGCCGAGCAGCACGGATGAAATCAGGCTCTGTACCGCGTCGATGTCACTGGTGACCCGACTAATAAGATCGCCCGTGCGTTTTTGATCGTGGAAGGAAAGTGAAAGCCGCTGGATGTGACTGTAAAGGACACGCCGCAGGTCGTGCATCACCCATTGACCTACGCTGGTCGTCAGATATTTTTCCAAGTAGGAGCTGAGCGCGCCGAAGATCGCAATCAACAGCACGGCCAGCACGGCAAAGTTGAGGATCGAAAACTTGTCGGTGCCAATCAAGCCGACGACGCCGGCCAGCCATCCCGGCATTCGTTTGGAACCGAAGACGTAGTCGAAGACGATCTTGAGCGGCCAGGGCTCAAGCAGGTCTGTGACGCTTTCACCAATGACGGCGATGAAGGCGAGCGTGAGAGTGAACCAGTGAGGGAAAAGCAGATCGGTGATGCGAATCTTTTTCTGGGTCATGATCAAATGTCGGAGCCCCACGACGCGGGGCAGTAGCCCGACCGTCAGGGAGGGCTCGACAGCGCGCCGGATGGAGCCCTCCCTAACGGTCGGGCTACTGCCCCGTCTCGACCCGGTAGAGTCATCCCGCTAGATTCGCCAACTCATCGATTCGCGCTCGAAAAGACCTGGTCAGAACGTCGACTTCTTCGGCCGTATAATTGGCCGCCTTAAAAGCGTCGCTAATCTGCTGATCGCTTAGCCGCGCGAGGATTTGGCCGATCCATTTGGCGTCGGCGACGGTGACATTACTCAGAATGTTGTCGTGCGTCGCGTGAAAATCAAACACGATCTTGTCGCCCTCGACCTTCTTGACGAGCTTGCTGTGGGCATAGTCCTTCGGGCTGTTGCGGTTGTGCGTAATCGAGTTGCCGGTCTTGCCCAACGTCGCTCCCAGATCGCTGATGATATAACGTAACTCATCATTGCCGGTGGCCTCATCGTGCACCAGCAGAACTCGGTTGTTCGCGCTCTTCAGGTCCCAGTCATTAAGCAGGACGGCCAAAACCTTCAAGCCCTGGAGCTCGGGTTTTCCCTTGAAAGGGTTATTGTCCCAATCCCATTCCACATCAAAGCGTTTGATCTCTTTAGGACGCGCTTCGAAGCGGACATTCTTTAAGGTGCCCTTACCCTCAACGTTAACCTCGGGAACGAAGTAAGTGATGTCGGTGTAGTACCCGGCCGCCCACACGAGCCGGCTGGCGGCAGTTTCTGACTGGGCTTCGTTGCCCAGCTTGGCGACCCATTCACGCCCCTGTCCGTCGCGCAAGCGATACTTCGTCGTGTGCCCGCCGGTTTCCTGTTTGATGAACGTGACATGACTGAGATCAGGCCTCATCGACTCGCCTCCCGGCCCGAGAAACAAATCGCGCGCGGCGAGGTCTACGGGCTCTCGCCAAAGAACCGCCGGCGCCTCCGGAAGCGTGGTCTGGTCTTTCTTGTCCTTTTCTTTTTGAGCGAAAAGGACCGGAACCAGCGACAGTACGATTAACCATGCGATAAGTGGAATCGATCTTCGAAAAGTACTTGATGTAGACATTTTGTCCTCCTGCAGTTTCTTCATCGTTGCGCGAACGGCTGAGTTTCCGCCTCAAGGCGGTGGCTAATGATTCCTGGTCCGTTTTGCCAAAGTATTCCGCACGCCGTTCAACTCTCCGATCCTCGCGCGAACTCCACGAGACATCATGCGAACTTCTTCAGGACTATAGTTGGCGGCGCGGAAAGCATCTTCGATCTGCCGGTCGCTCAGACGCGACAACCAGCCGTTTATCCACTGGGCCTGATCGACAGTGATGTTCTTGAATGAGTCTTTCCGCTTGAGCTTGTAGTGAAAGTCGACACGGTCGTCTTTCACCTTGTCGATCAGGCGCGTCTTTACGTATGCCTTCGGGTTGTTGCGGTCCGGCTTGAAGTACAGGAAGCGCGGAATGTGACTGACCTTGCCAAAGCTGCCGCCCAGATCGGAAACGAAATAGCGCAACTCGTTATCGGCGATCTTCTTATTGCGCACGACCGCGACCTTATTATTTGAGTCTTTGATGTCCCAGTTGTTGAGTAAGGCCATCATTACCTTCATGCCCTGAAACTCTCGGCTGCCGACAAATGGATTTTTCTTCCACTGCCAGCCGTCGACTCGTTTGACCCCCTTTGGTCTCAAACCAAAACGAACGTTCTCCAGATCCTTATTCAGACCTTCGACATGAACCTTCGGCACCAAATAATTTACGTCCGGGAAATAGCCGACGGCCCACATCAAACGCGAAGCGGCCGTTTCTCCTTTGGCCTCTTTGCCAAGCTTGACGACCCATTCGCGGCCCGACGCGTCGCGGACTCGATACTTGGTCGAGTAGCCGCCTTTCTCCTTTTCGATTAGCGTGACTCTTCTCAAATCAGGCTGCATCGCTTTGCCGCCTTCTCCCAGGTAAAGGTCGCGATTCTTGATATCGGAAGGAGCCCGCCAAAGCACGGGGATCCCGGCCGGAAGACTTTCCTTGTCCTTCTTCTTCTTGTGCTTCTGGTTCGGGAAAATCGTGGCAGGTACTAACAGAGCCAGGCCAACCACCAGTAGAGTCCATCGACGCCAGGTATTTTCGGCAAACATCTTTCTGTACTCCTGAAATTCACGATCACTCTTGAGGGGGGCTTAAGAACCTGGGGGATCAGCAAAACTCTGGGGATCAGGAACTACGCCGGCAAGCCTTCAAAGTACATCTGGCTATCAAACGGCTCTTCACCTGTTCTGACTCGCACGTGCTCGTAAGCGCCTCCTGGCTGTAACTCGCGGGCGTTAACGTTGTCGCGCAAATAAGCCTGGAGCACTTCGTCCCGCAAATACTTCCGGAGCCGCGGATCATTTACCGGGCAAACGACTTCGACCCGACGATTGAGGTTACGCGGCATCCAGTCCGCGCTGCCGATATAGACTTCTTCGTTGCCATCGTTGGCAAAATAAAAGACTCGGCTGTGCTCGAGAAAGCGCCCAATAATGCTCCGCACTCGAATGTTCTCCGAAAGTCCCGGCACGCCAGGACGCAGCATGCAGATGCCTCTGACAATTAGATCGATCTCCACGCCCGCTGCCGATGCGTCGTACAAAGCCTGTATGATATTGGGATCGGCGAGCCGGTTTAGCTTCGCCATAATGCGCGACGTCCGGCCCGCTTTGGCATTGGCGGTTTCGCGTTCGATCAGCGACGTTAACTTCTCACGCAGGTTAACCGGCGAGATTAAGAGCCGGCCATAGTTCTCTTGTTGAGAATAACCGGTCAGGTAATTGAAAAACTCGGTTGCATCCTCCCCGATCTCTTTATCCGCCGTGAACAGTCCGAGATCGGTGTAAGTCGACGACGAGGTAGGCGTGTAGTTTCCGGTCGCGATGTGAACGTACCTTTTCAGCGCGCCGCCCTCGCGACGTACGACCAGCGACAGTTTGCAGTGAGTTTTCAATCCGACGAACCCGTAGACAACGTGAACTCCGGCGCGTTCCAGCCGCTGCGCCCATTCAATGTTGTTCTCTTCGTCAAAGCGGGCCTTCAGTTCAATCAGGGCCGTTACTTGTTTTCCCTGCTCGCCAGCCGCGATCAATGTTTCAGCGATGGCGGATTGCGGTCCGGTTCGATACAGACAGATCTTGATTGCCAGCACGTCGGGATCGCTCGCGGCGGCGCGGATGAAATCAGTGACCGTCGAGTACGCGGTGTAAGGATGATGCAGCAGCAGATCCTGTTCTTTGATTATGTCAAAGATCGGCCGGCCGGTCCGGAGCACTTCTGGGACAGAGGTACGCAGCGGTCGAAATTTCAAGTCCGGTCGATTAAGTTCGCACAGCTCTAATAGGTCTGCGACATTCAACGGCCCATCGATGGGATAAATATCGTCCGATTCAAGCCCCAGCGAGTTTGTCAGATAATCGAGCATGGCATCCGGCATGTCGGCGGCAACTTCAAGTCTGACTGGCGTGCCGAAGCGACGCTTTCTCAGTTCCATCTGCAAAGCGCGCAACAAATCCTCGGCTTCATCCTCGCGGATGTCGATATCCGCGTCGCGCGTAACTCGAAATGCATAGGCCCGGCCGGAATGCATGCCGGGAAACAGCGCGCCGAGATTGGCTGCGATCACTTCGCTCAAGAAAACAAATTTGGATTTTTTCTCGATCGGAATCAGACCAGGCAGCACCGGCGGAACTTTTAGCCGCACGAAACGCGCCTCGCTCTTGGTAATCGATTTGAGCTTATCCGGCGATTCGACCATCACTGAGAGATTGAGACTCAACCCGGAAATGTACGGGAACGGATGAGCCGGATCGACGGCCAACGGCGTCAGCACCGGAAGCACATGATCCTGAAAATACGCATCAAGTTCCGCGCGCTGCTCGTGCGACAACGACTGATAAGCGGCTAATACAATTCCCTGCTCGGCGAGTTGCGGCAATATTTCTTCCTTCAGACAACGCATTTGTTCGACTATCATCGGACGCAGACGGTGTCTTATCTCTCGCAGTTGCTCACCGGCAGTCATGCCGTCGGGTGAGGGATGAGAACAACCATGCTCGACCTCTTCTTTCAGGCCTGAGACGCGCACCATGAAAAACTCGTCGATGATGTTCGAAAAAATAGTCAGGAACCGCAGTCGTTCCAGTAACGGGTTTTCAGCCTCGAGTCCTTCTTCCAATACCTGGCGAAAAAACTCGACCAGGCTTAGCTCGCGATTGAACAGCAATTTTTCCGGCGCCGTTTGCGGCGAGGCTAACGCCAGTTTCACCCTCGCCGCGGACGCGACGCCGATTTGATCATTAACTTGTAGGTTGGTACTCATTTCTTAAAACACCGTTCAGACTGAGACTTAACTCTACCTGAATCCGTACACTAATCCTTAAAGAGATGTCTTAGCCCGTCAAAGTCAGCAACTTGCATTCCTCGGAATCATTATCTGAAGTCAGAAGTGTGAGATTCGTTGGTTCAGCGCAATCGTTGGGCGGAGAAATAAGTGGCCCGCAAACTCGCCGCAATTGAATCGTACTAATTCATTTCGTTGAGGCTGGTGAGCGTGCGGTAAACCTACTCTGGATGGAAGACCTGAGACACGATTACGTTAACGGTTTTGGAATAAGGAGATAAAAAAGCGATCCACGAATTCACACGAAATGGCACGAAGAAGAGTCTATATTTCATGCTGTTTCGTGTGAATTCATGGATCGTCTTTGTCTTGACGTTACCGGCGATTGCGAGAAACGTACGCCCGTCGTGCAGGCACACTCACGAACTGATTCGATTCGATGATGTAGCCGGTCAAGCGTCCGCCATAGACGCAACCGGTGTCCAGGCCAATCGCGCGCGGCGCCAACCGCGGCGTTTTCGCCGGCCAATGACCAAAGAGCACGATTCTCTTGCCACGATAGACGTCGTACCAGGGCAGACCTTTGCGGCGAGAAGGATTCGCGCCCATCGTTCGCATTTCCGTCAAATCACTGGACATCTGACGCCGCAGCGGCACACCCGGACGCACCCCTGCGTGCACAACCAGGTGAGTTCCAAGATTTATCGTGAAGGGCAGCGAACGCAGGTAAGTCGAGTAGCGTTCCCTTTCCGATTCGAGTTGGTTAGCCGTGACCTTCTGCTCTTTGGTAAGCCGCACGGGTTCTCCTCGCCAGTACTGCCTCAGTGCTCGATCGTGGTTGCCAATCACTGATGAGAACCTGTCATCTTCGATAAAAAGATCCAGCACCTCGCGATTCTTCCAGCCTTTGACGATCAGATCGCCGACCGCAATCACGCGATCGTCTGTACGGAGTTCGGCCAGCTTAAGCAAATCACTGAGCTCGTCAAAACACCCGTGTACGTCTCCAATTACAATGGTCCGGCCCATTTGCTTCCGTCAGTCAAACAAATGATGTACCGCGTCGGTGGTCCAGTCGGAAAGGTTAGGCGTGACGACGTCTGCTTGCGCGTTGCGCAAGAGGCGTTCGGAAACTGTATTGGTAACTCCGATGGTGCGCATGCCGGCAGCGCGTGCGGCCTCGATGCCCGGCGGCGCGTCCTCGATCGCCACACACTCGTTCGCCAGCAGCGGCAACTCACGCGCAGCGCGCCGCCTTTCATTCAACAACTCCAGTGCGCGTTGATAACAATCAGGCGCCGGCTTATGTTTCAATCCCGGCTCGGCACTGACGATAATAGAAAACTGTTTGTCGAGTCCCGCAAGTCCCAGCACGTGATCTATCTCGCCGCGCTCTGCCATGCTGACTATCCCCAGTTGATAATGGCGCGCGGCCGCTTTAATGAAGGTGACGACTCCTGCAGGCACCGGGAGATCATTCGTGATGAACTCGCGGTGCAATTCATGTTCGCGCTTGATCAGCGCCTGCATCACTTCGTCAGTCAGCGCCTGTCCGGCGCGCGCGTACGCGGCCCGCACGAAAGCCGCATCATCCATACCCAGCGACGCGAAGTAGTCTGCATCGGTGAGCGGAACACTTTCGGCGAGTAATACTTCTCGATACGCTTTGAGATGGATACGCTCGTCATCAATGATGACGCCGTTGAAGTCGAAAAGGATCGCGTGGATCATAGTTGAGTGACGGGAGTCTGAATTCTCCCTTCTCCCATTGGGAGAGGGAGTCAAGCGAAATTGCGAAACCCGATCCCGAGTCTCAGGGAGCACTGGTTGAAGCGATTGATTCCGGCGACTTCAAATCCGTGATTAGCGCGTTTTGCTCTGCAAACAGCACGGGCAGCCGCTCGCTCTCAAGCACGTCGAGCCGTCGCAGCACCTCAGTTAATGCCAGTTCGTTTTTCAGATTTACCTGATAGTCGAGATCGGCGCGCAGCCGATCTTTTCCCGATTGCCGGTTCTGCGACATCATGATGATCGGGGCCTGCATGCCAGCGATTATTCCCATCACCAGGTTGAGCATCTGGTACGGCAACGGGTCAAATCCGCGGATCAAAATGTAGGAATTGAACACGATCCAGGAAATGATGATAGCCAGCGCAGCGCCGATGAATTTCCAACTGCCGCCGAACTCCGCGAGAGTATCAGCCGCGCGATCGGCGAGGGTCGAACGTTTGTCCTGTTCTTCATTGACGTTGCGCGATACGCGCTGCTGCAACATCCTGTCCGTGGTCCGCAGCCGCGAAAAAGTGGCGCTCAACATCTCCAACGCGACGTTCGGGTTGTTATGAATGAACCGCAGGAAGTTTTCCCGCGACAAGACTGCCAGCCGCGCGTCCTCGGCAATCACGGCATCGGCTGAGCGCTGCTTGCCGTCGATGATCGCCATCTCGCCAAAGAAGTCTCCGCGGGCCAACTCTGCCAGCACAATTTCTTTTTCATCGTCGTCGGTAACGGCAATCCGCACTCGGCCTCTTTCAATCAAATACATGGCATCGCCGTTGTCGCCCGCCCGAAAAAGCGCGGTGCCGGTCGCGACCTCGCGCGTCCGCAGCAAGCTCCGCAGTTCCCGAGTCGCCTCGTCGTCAAGCGAAGCAAAAAGCGGCACCGAACGAATCGCATCAAGCGTCATCTCCCGGGGAATTGGTGTTGACATGGTCTTACCTTTTGTTAGGGTCGTAATAGGTCCTATAGGACTTATGGGCCTATAGGACCCGTCAACTAACTACTAACCACTTTCCCATCCTTCATCATAATGATTCGATCGGCAAAGCTACTCGCCAGTTCGTGATCATGAGTTACCAGCAGCACTGTCAAGCCTTCACGGTCGACCATCTCGCGCAACAAAGCCAGCAACTCGCGCGCGCGGGTCGAGTCTAAATTCCCGGTTGGCTCGTCGGCAAGCAGAACCCGCGGCCGGTTCGCCAGGGCCCGGGCGATGGCTACGCGTTGCTGTTCACCGCCGGACAATTCCAGCGGGCGATGTTCCGTTCGACCAGCCAGACCGACCCGCTCGAGCAGTTCTCCGGCACGCGTGCGACGTTCGGCGCCGCGCACGCCGCCGAATGCCAGGGCCAGCCGCACATTCTCGGCCGCCGTCATCGTGGTAATCAGATTGAAGTTCTGAAAAATCATTCCGACAGATTCGCGGCGATAGCGCGCCATCTGTTTCTTGGTTAACGGCCCCAGCGGAGTTGAGTCGAACAGCACCTCGCCGCTGGTGGGCCGGTCGAGCCCACCCAGCAAGTTCAACAAAGTCGATTTGCCCGAACCTGAGGTTCCCTGGATTGCGACAAATTCACCTTCGGCCAGGCTGAAGTTTACTTGATCCAACGCGGTCACCAGATTCGTGCCCATCTGATAGACGCGGGTGACTTCCTGAGTTTTGATCAGAGACATAGACCAATTCCAAAATAAACCTGGTCCCTCTCCCTCTCCCTTTTGGGAGAGGGTCGGGGTGAGGGCCATACGCAAACCTACTGTTGACCTGACTCTGTCCTCGCTAACACACGCGGCTGTCAAAAAACGCTTCGCGCTAAGCTTCGCACCCTCTCCCCTAACCCCTCTCCCAAAAGGGAGAGGGGGGATACAGAACCGCTCGCGGTGGCGAGTGGGTGCAACTTAAAGAAGAAGGGTCTCACGGCCAGAGGCACCCGCGCGGTTCCGTACTTTCGTTACTCGCCAAAGCTCAAACTGTTCTTTGTCAAATCCCTTCAAAGGCATTTCAAACCGAGTAGCCGAAAAGCCGTTGCCCGGATCACTCAAGAGATCGCGCACCTCGGGGTCGGCGTAGACCGCGGTCGAAATAACCACGTCGTCGCCGGTTGATTGCCCTTCCAGCCGCGCCGCCATATTAACTGTTGATCCAAAATAATCCAGCCGATCGTTCAGAGTCACGGCAATGCAAGGGCCCGTATGCAGACCGGCTTTGAGGCTGAGCGGCTGCATTCCCGCTGGCGGATCGGCCAGGCGTTGCTGCGCGTGAAGCATCGCACGCACGGCCCCCGCGGGACAACGGAAGACCGCCATGACGGCGTCGCCGATGGTTTTCACCAACGCGCCGTCTTCGTCGGCGATTACTTGTTTCAAAATATCAAAATGATTCATCACTCGTCCGAACGCAGTCGCATCGCCAATCTCGCGGTACATCCGGGTCGAGTCCTTCAAGTCGGTAAACAGAACCGTCAGCGTGCCGACGGAAATCTGTTCGCCCGGTCGCAATGCCTCGCTGGCAAATAGATCACGAAAGACTTGCAGCGCCGTCACCTCGGCAGCGGTCGCGGCGTCATCGCTCCAGGCCGTGCGTTCGAGAATGAATAACTGCTCGTCCGCGGTGGCATTCTCAAAATTTATGTCCGCGTCTTTGGGGATCTCCAATTCTTCGCTGGCCCAACCATCATTCGTTGCCCGCAATGTTACAGCGCCCTCACCATCCTCGGTGGCGCGGAGATGTTGCCAGCCGGCAATGCTCATCGTGCGCAGACGATAACGCCCGGCATCGAGAGACAATTCGATCGCGCGAGATGAATGCGGCGCCAGCAGTTGTTGGGCGACAATGTGCGGTGTCACCTGCGGCCCACCAACACAAAACGTTTCGTTTTCGCTTTCGCGTATCGACGGATTCGGTCGAAAAGTCAGCTCGACAGACTGTTCAAAGTTCGCCGCGAAATCGATATTGCATCCAACACAGTGAACGGTGGAACCAAGGTCTTTTAGTGAGCCGGTCGCCGGGCCGCCGCGGCACATCGGGCAGATCAAGTTCCACTGCAAATCCAGGATTCCCGCGCGCGTGGCGCAGAGACAAGCTTCCAGGGCTGTCCGGCCGGGTTTGTTCCATTCGCGCGCCAGCTCGTAAGGTCTGATTCGCGACAGTGCGAACTCATCGGCATTCTCAAGGTAGTCAACCAGCAACGCGGCCAATTCACTGTCGGTCCCCGCGGCTGCCATTTTTTCACTTAGCGCGAGCAATCGGGCCCGGCCCCCAGCAACAAATTCAACCTTTGGTGAAAGGTTAGCGGCCGTGCGGCCGTGTTTCGCCAGCGCATCATAATCGCGTAGCGTGCGAGCAAAGCTCCGCCGGCTCAAAACTCCTATTTGAATCGGAATGGCTATTAGACCGATCACGTTCCTGGGCTTGGCCCAAACCTGGTACACCAGTTTCGTGCCTGCCGGCTGATGAGCCTCCACTGGTAAATCGTTTAGCTTGCTGTCCGGCGTCAAATCAACTACTACGCGCAACTCGGCAATCGGTCCTTTGCTGTAACGGCGCACCACGCCAAAGCGAGAGGGCCGGATCCATTCAAACGGCTGTTCTTCCCATTCGACCGGAATGCCAAAGACCGAGAGCCGCAGACGACGGCGCGCGTTCTTCAGACCCTTACCCTCACTCTGCACCATCTGAACCGCGGGCACTCCCGTGTCTCGATTGAAACGGTTGGTGTCGGCTATCAGCGGCCAGAGTTGTTCGGGCGACGATTCGAGATCGAATTCCCAGCGGTAGTGAAATTCGCGCATAAGCAGGGTTTGAAAGCTCCCTCAGGAGCGCAATGTTTATAGCATCGATTCTCTTCTGATAAAACAACTCCGCTCGGAGCGACATCGCGATGTCGCTCCGAGCGGAGACGAGAACAAAAGGACTCGCCGGTGCTATAAATGTTTCGCTCCTACGGAGCGAAGACCAGGGCTCACAAGTGCTCTGCCGTACCGCGTCACACTTCTTTCCATTCCGAGTCGACATCCTCATCTGAGAATGCGACCCGGTAATTCTTCGATTGTATTTGTTTGGTGATCAGCAAATCGTCTTTTCGCTTCAAAAGGTCGGCACGGTTGTAGACCGACAACTCGAAATTGTACCCGTGTGTGATGGCGTCTTTCGGACAAGCCTCGACGCAGTAGCCGCAAAAGATGCAGCGCCCATAATCGATGTTGTAGATCTTCGCATAGCGTTCATCGACGCCGATCCGTTCTTCGGCGGGGCGCGGATCGTCGGCAGCCTCGATGTAAATGCATTCAGACGGACAGGCAGCCGCGCAGAGAAAACAGGCGACACACTTCTCGCGTCCCAGTTCATCGACGTGCAGCAAATGCTGGCCGCGGTAACGCGGCTGGACGGTCACGGGCTCCTCGGGATACTGAACGGTCTGCTTGCGCTTTGGCAGGTAGGAGAGCGTGACACTCATGCCCTGGATGATGGCCCTGGTTGATTCGATGACTTCGCTAATGATCGACATGCGGTTATTTTACACGAGTGCTCTGCGATGCTACAGCTTGCCAACGATGATCGCGCCAAACGAACTTGTCGGTAAACTCGGAGACTTCGGTCCCCTTCGTCGTCTCCTCAGTCAGCGTACCTTTAACAGTTGCTTTGTCATCGTCCTGCTCGACCGTCAGATCTTTAAGCTCCCACGACTTGATCGAAGGATCGGGAGTTAACGAATCGATATACTCACGTTTCGTATGGGTCGTAGCTCCGCCAACGTATTCATCTGCCAGAATTCTTTCGAGCGCTTCCTTGTCCCCTTTGGCGTTCGCTCGCGTCCAATCTTCTTCCAATTTGGTGAGTTGGGATAGCACCTGGTCCTCATCGTCGGGCACGTCGTCCGCCTCCTCAGTTGGCGAAGCGGCCGGTGTGGGCGTCGCGGTCCACTCGGAACTAGTCGGCGTGGGTTGCGGCTTATTATCATTACCCGCATTGCGCAACATCGGAGGGACAACCACTGCGGCTATTACTATGCCGCCGATCACAATGAAGACGATCGCGAGGATACCGACTACCCAGGGCCACTTCCGGCTCTGCTTTGCTACGGGAACGTAGGGTTGCGGGCCCGGCGCCTGGAACTGCGACGCACTGATTGTTGCTTTGCCACTAAGGTGATCGTAACCCGGCAGGAGAGGCAGCGCACTGTTCTCTTGCGGTGGCGCTGACGGTGAGGGTGACACCAGAGTCTCCTGGGAGTCGGCCCGGCTCGCTGAATCGCGAACCAGCGGCGTGCCGTCTTCCAGACAGAAACTCAGCGTGTCATCATCGAACGAGCGGTTACAAGTGGGACAGCGCTTCACTTAAAATTCAATTCTGGAATGTCCGGGTAACGTGCGTCGATGAGCAAGATTACTTCAGCCCTCCCATCATAGCGCCGATTCCCCAGAGCAAAATTATCAATACCCAAAAGACAAGGTAGAGTGCAGCTGTAATAATTCCTACCAGAGCCAAGGGCTTTCCCGTGTTGTGTTCAGGATCATTCTTGATCTGTGTCAGCGAAATGCCGCCCAGGATGATGGCCGCGATAGAACTAAAGAGTCCAATACTACAACACCAGCCGAAGGTGATACTGAAAATGCCGCAAACAAGTGACCACACGGCGAGGGCTTGCTTTGGCGTGGCGTAGGCCGGCGCCGGCGGCGGTTGCCAGCCTGCCTGCATCGGTTGCGGCTGTTGATATATCGGTTGTCGCTGCGGAAATGGTCCAGAGCCAGCCAACGGTGCAGTCCAATTAGCAGGGTTGTTTGGATTGGTAACGGGCGGCGCCGACATGATCGTGGGCGGCGGCTCACTCTGTGAGACCGAGTCCTCGACCAGAGTAGTGCCGTCCTGAGTACAAAAACTCAGCCAGCCTTCTGAGAATGTCTGGTTACAAGTTGGGCAGCGTTTCATTTTTAGCAAAACGTCCTTTGCACTTTGGACTTAGGGCTTTGAACTCTTATGAAGCTTTCCTTTTAAGGACAAACGACGTGTTGATGATCGGACAGCAAAGAACAAAGACCAAGGGACAAAGTACTGCCGTAAGCTAAACCAGTTCCAGTCGGCTGAAGAAATATCCAATCTCGATCGCCGCGTTCTCGTCAGAGTCCGAGCCGTGCGTAGCATTCTCTCCCACCGACGCGCCGAACTCTTTGCGAATGGTGCCGGCGTCGGCTTTTGCCGGATCGGTGGCTCCCATTAGATCGCGCCAGGCCTTAACCGCGCCTTCCTTTTCCAAAACCATCACAACGCATGGCGCGCTGGACATGAATTCCGTTAACCCTTCAAAGAATGGTTTGCCGCGATGGACTTCATAGAACCCTTCGGCCTGCCGGCGTGACTGATGAATCATTTTCAGGGCGCGGATACGAAAGCCGCCTGAGATAATTCGATCAATAATTTTTCCCGTGTTGCCCGCGCGCGCGGCGTCGGGCTTGATGATTGCGAATGTTAGGTTACCTGCTTGTTCAGCCATTGTTCCTCACGAAAAGATTTTATTCAGCAATACTTCTAAAGATTTTCGGTTTTCTTATGTGCTGCTCTTTCTTGATCATTGTCTTCTGAGCGCGGGGTCGGTCACCCTCCTTAATCTCCAGAAACGAAGTCGAGCTTTTCCCTTCAATAAGGCAACAGGCCTCAGTTTCTCACCGCCGCGATGCAGCACTCGTGCGGGACTCTTTGGGTGACAGCGGACAACAAATAGCACATTCCCGGGTCGCTGGGATTGTACGCGCCGGGCCGGATCCATGCTAGGCCCTTGCAGTTCGCATTGCCGGCGCAGTCCGCCTTGCAGAGCGCGAAGCTCGTTCGCTGGTAGTAAGTGATTCGGGTTCCGTTAAGGCTGGTGTTGTTAAGCGTAGTGAACATCGCTTTCGGACGCTCGGTGGTGGGCGTCGGTACCGGCCGGTACGGAGTCGCGGACGGTTTCTTTTCAGGCGTGGGAGACTCAGTTATTTCCGGCGTGGCGTCTGGCGTGGGTGAAGCGACGATACTCGGTAATGGCGTCTGGACCGGATACTTCCCGCTAACCCTGGTGTCACCGCTGCGCGTCATGAGCCACGCAATTAGAACCCCCGAAGCCGCAAGAACCAGGACGATCGCAAACACCCACGGCAGAGCGCCTCTTCGTGATGCGTCACGGCCGTTGTCTTGACCGCCCGGCCTCTGAAATTGTTCTGGTCGAGACGTCAGGGTCGACTGCGCTGTTGGAGTAACTGGACGAGGACTGGCTACTGTGGGACCGGGCGGCGGCAGATTCAAGGTGGCATTGGAATCGAATGCACCCCGTTCCCGCTCAAGTCTCGCGCCGTCGTCGAGACAAAATACGAGCGAGTCATCTTCGTAAGCTCTACGGCAAGAGGGACAGGTCTTCATTGATGTTTGATGCTGACTGGACCGGTACTACTCAGTGGTCACCGGCGAGTTACGCCAACGCTTCCTTCATCGCTGATCCAATATCAGCAGGGGATTGAACTACATGGATACCCGCGCTTGTCAGCGCGGTCATTTTCTCTGCCGCTGTTCCCTTGCCGCCGGCGATGATGGCTCCGGCGTGGCCCATGCGGCGGCCCGGCGGCGCGGTTTGGCCGGCAATGAAAGCGACGATTGGCTTGGTCACGTTTTCTTTCGCGAAAGCTGCGGCTTCCTCTTCCGCCGTCCCGCCAATCTCCCCGATCATCACGATGCCATCAGTCTCACTGTCGTCCTGAAATAACCTGAGAGCATCGACATGCGTCGTGCCCACAATCGGATCGCCGCCGATTCCAATCGCGCTCGACTGACCCATTCCCAATGCCGTCAACTGGCCCACGGCTTCATAAGTCAGCGTGCCTGAGCGCGAGACTACTCCAACCCGACCCTCGCGATGAATGTGGCCGGGCATGATGCCAATCTTGCATTTGCCGGGTGAGATAATCCCCGGACAGTTCGGACCGATCAGACGGGTTTGCTTGTCAGCCAGGTATTCCTTGACCTTTACCATATCCAACGCCGGAATACCTTCGGTGATGCAGACTACGACGGGAATTCCCGCATCGGCGGCTTCCATGATCGCATCGGCAGCAAATGCCGGCGGAACATAAATCACCGAAGCGTTCGCGCCGGCTTCTTTGACTGCATCGGCGACGGTATTGAAAACAGGAATGCCTTCGTGCGTCGTACCGCCCTTGCCGGGCGTCACACCGCCAACGACGTTGGTTCCATACTCGACCATCTGCTTAGTATGGAACGTGCCTTCTTTGCCGGTGATGCCCTGGACGACCAGGCGCGTAGATTTATCGACGAGAATGCTCAAAGATTGCTCCTAATAAAGATTGAGTTGTAAATGAGCGCGCAGTATAGCAATTGAACCGAGAACCCACAAAGACATCTTTACGGAGCGCGGACATCCTGTCCGCCTGAGCGCGCAGCGCGAACCACCCACGGAATACTTCAGCAAAGTCTGAGCGCGCTTCGCGCGCTGGCAGACAGGATGTCCGCGCTCCGTTTCTTGCCATGGACCATTCGTTTGGGAATTCTACGGCAGCTACACCAACTCAAACTTCTCGCCATACTGCGGCACTTCGATCTGCCAACCAAATCGATCTCGCAGATGCCCGGCCATTGCATTGGCGGCATCGGGCTCGCCGTGAGTGATGAAGACCTTGCGCGGCGGGGCGGGCATGTCTTCGAGCCAGCGCACCACCTCTTTCCAATCTGCGTGCGCCGAAAAGCCGCCGATCTTTTCAATCCGGCAACGCACTGGAATCCACTGGCCCAGGACCTTCACCTGCTTTTCGCCGTCAGCGACGCGCCGGCCGAGCGTTCCCGCGGCCTGATAACCGACAAAAACCACAATGGCGTTTTCGTCGGGCAAGAGCCGCAGCGCATGATGAAGTATGCGGCCGCCGCTCATCATTCCCGAGGCGGCAACAATTATTCTCGCTCCCTCAGCCTTGTTCAGACGCTTCGACTCTTCCCTAGTGGATGCAGCGACCATTGAATGTGTGCGCAGCGGCGTGGGTGTAATCTTAAGAGCAGCCGCGTATTCCTCGTCGTGTTCATCCGTCGGCCGCGCATACGCCTGCGTCGCGGCTGCGGCCATTGGTGAATCCACCGACACCGGCAGAATCGGAATTCGCTTTTCTTCCTCAAGCTCGCGAATCAAATAGACAATTTCCTGCGCTCGGCCGACAGCAAACGCCGGGATCAGGATCGCGCTGTTGTGTGCTGCGGCCTCTTTGATGATCCGTTCGAGCGCGTCCTTCGGCACCTCACTGTCGTGCAGACGGTTGCCGTAAGTCGATTCGACCAGCAGGTAATCGCACGCCGGTGGGGCCACCGGATCGCGAATGATCGGCTGATCGTATTTACCCAAGTCACCCGAAAAAAGTATGCTCCGGCCCCCGCGATCGTCTCCCGCTCCGTCGACCCGCACGAGTACGTGGCTGGAACCGAGAATGTGACCGGCCAGGCGAAACTCCGCGTGAATTCCTTTCACGACTTGAAAGGCTCCGCCGGTATTCTTAACCGCCTGCAGCAGCTTGAGCGCTTCTCTGGCGTCCTGTTCCGTGTAGAGCGGCAGTGCGGGCAAATGCTTGGTGATCTTGTGCCGGTTGCGATAGTCGGCTTCTTCCTCCTGCAAACGCGCCGAGTCGGGCAAAAGAATCTTCAGTAGGTCCGCCGTCCCGCGGGAGCAATAAACCGGCCCGCGAAACCCGTGTTGCACAAAGCGCGGCAAATAGCCCGTGTGATCTATATGCGCGTGCGTGAGAATAACCGCATCGACCGACGCGGCATTGAACGGCGGCTCCTGCCAGTTGCGTTCGCGCAATTCACGCATGCCCTGGAACAAGCCGCAGTCGACCAGCACCCGTGCGCGGTCGGCTTCGATCAGATACTTCGAGCCGGTAACCGTACCCGCTGCGCCCCAGAATGAAATTGATGCCATGATCTGATGTTTAGTTTTTCGGCGAGAGCAAAATATCCGAATTCGCAAGACATGTCTATCAGCCTAAACAAGACAGTAGCCTCGCCAAGGTGAGGTCAGTACCGAGAGCGATAGCGACCGGGTCGCAATACTCCACCTGACCCGGATCACGACGACGGCCCCGGTCGCTATCGCTCCCGGTACTGACTTCATCACCGCGCGGGCGTCCATAGCCAAAAAAGACGCGCGGGACTTTTCACTGACGTGCTTACTCGCTTATCATTCGATCCGAAAGGTCTCAGCACAAACTAATCAATGAAACTAACAAACCTCCGCTTCAACTTCTTAACTGCAACCATCGCCGCAGTGCTTTGCGCAACAACCGCACAGAGCCTGACTCCGATTCAATCGCACAATCTTTTGGGTGCATCAGCGAATCGCGCCCGCACGACTCCCTTCGTCCAATACGACGATCCGTATTCGGAGTTTCGCAACGCTCGCTACTCAAATGCCGGATTGCTAAACGAGCGCGACGAGATCAAACTCGGCACGCAGCTTCATCGCGAAGTCACCAAGAAATACAATCTGACGGACGTAGGACTAGATCGCGTTGATCGAATCGGTCAGCGCTGCGCGAAAGCCAGCTTGCGCCCGACTTTGCTCTATAAGTTCCACGTAATTCAGAGTCGCGAGATTAACGGCTTCTCACTTCCCGGCGGACACATCTACATTACGACCGCCATGCTGAAGTTGGCGAATGACAACGAACTCGCCTCGGTACTTGCACATGAAGTTGGTCACGTGGCGGCGCGCCATAGCTTGAAGACGCTCAAGCAGTCGCAGGAATACAACGACATTGCCAAGTCACTCGGCGAACTTACCGGAGTGGCCGGCGACCTGGCTCGAGATTTGGGAGTTAGCCTCGGCCAGATTATTGGGTCGGGTTTCCTGACGTTCCACACACGCGACGAAGAACGCGAAGCGGATTTTCTCGGAGTGCGCACGCTGCCCAAGGCGGGATTCGATCCGCAGGGCATGGTGACGATGTTTCAGAAGCTGCAGCGCATTGAGGAACAGAATTCGGATCTGCTGGGCTCGCTCTTTTCCGATCACCCGGATGCTGAGGAACGAATCGCCAATACGAGGTATGAAATCGCACGCATGAAGCGGCGGTAGAAAACTAAGCCACAAGAAAGCACAAAAGGCGCAAAGAGAAGGTATCGATCAGATCACGTTGAAATCCCTTCGGTGCCTTTTGTGCTTTTTTGCGGCGGACTTCTTCTCCTCGCACCAAAGAAGACAATCACCGCTGGAACCAGGAAAGCAAGATTCCTCAGGGCCGTCTTCAAACCCAACTGGCTACCGATGATGCCGCCAAAACAGCCGCACTCCAAAGGTTCTCCGTGCAGGGCGTAAACGTAATAGAGGGCAAATCCACTGAACCCAATGAGCAACAATGCCGCCATCAGCGCGCCCAGACGTACAGTGCGCGGGACAATCAACAGAACAGCCACAACGACTTCCGCGCCGATCACGCCAATCGTAGTTGGCCAGCGCCAACGCTCGTAATTGATTGCGGCTGAGCTGAGAAGTTCGGCGACGTTGCCGGCAAACGTTTTGAGAACTGCCAGCTTGGCGCCGGCAGTGAAAAGAAAAAGAGCTGCCAGACCGAAGCGGCTGATCTGGACAAGCCACCGAATTATTTTGTGAAGATTGATCAACATCCGCTGAAAGGGCTTTGCGGCTCTGCCGCCTGATGTGCGGAAAGGCTCTGCCTTTCCGTAACTGTCTTAGATAATGTGAGAGGCTACGCCTCGAACAGTTGCCGAGGCATAGCCTCTGCATCAATTGAGTCTTACGGAAAGGCGGAGCCTTTCCGCACATCAGGCGGCAGAGCCGCACTTCGCTTAGGCCGCCAGCGCTACAACCTTCTCCGCCGCATCCTTCATTCCATTGGCCACGGTGAAACCCAAACCCGACTCGCGAATCACGCGCTGGCCTTCTTCAACGTTGGTTCCTTCCAGGCGCACCACGACGGGAACACTCACGCCGAGATTGTTCGCTGCACCCACAACCCCACGTGCCACCATGTCGCAGCGAACGATGCCGCCGAAGATATTGATCAGCACTGCACGCACATTTGGATCGGCGAGCAGGATCCGGAACGCGGCTTCGACGCGTTCCTGAGAAGCACCGCCGCCAACGTCGAGAAAGTTTGCCGGCTCGCCGCCCGCCAGTTTGATGATGTCCATCGTGGCCATCGCCAGGCCCGCGCCATTAACCATGCAGGCAATGTTACCGTCCAGCTTGATGTAGTTAAGATCGAATTTGGAAGCCTCAATTTCCAGCGGCTCTTCTTCATTCAGATCACGCAGATCCTTAAAGTCCGGATGACGGAACATTGCGTTGTCATCAAAGTTCACCTTCGCATCCAGGGCGATCAGCCGATTGTCTTTGGTCAACAGAAACGGATTGATCTCCAGCAACGACGCGTCCATCGATTCATAAGCGGTGTAAAGCGACTGCATGAACTTGGTCGCCTGCGAGACCAGTTCGGGAGCGAGCCCCAGGGCAAACGCCAGCTTGCGCGCCTGAAAGGGACGAAATCCGACGGCCGGGTCGATTGTTTCTTTGAAGATCTGCTCGGGCGTATGGGCGGCGACTTCCTCTATATCCATGCCGCCGGCGGCGGAAGCCATAAATACCGGCCGGCCGCTGGCTCGATCCAGAACGATGCCGAGGTAGAACTCTTTGTCGATTGGCAATCCTTCCTCGATCAGAAGCACGCGTACTTCCCTGCCCTCCGGTCCGGTCTGGTGCGTGACGAGCTGCATGCCCAGCATCTGCCTGGCGATCTCGCGCGCTTCCTCCGCGTTCTTTGCCAACTTCACGCCGCCGCCCTTGCCTCGGCCGCCGGCATGTATCTGCGCCTTGACGACCACGGGCTCGACGCCCAATTCCTGCGCTGCCTGATAGGCTTCTTCGACTGAGCGCGCGACAATGCCGCGCGGCACCGGCACGCCGAACTTCTTTAGTAGTTCCTTGCCCTGGTATTCATGAATTTTCATCAATGGCCTCGAGTAAATCGAAAGATCGATACGCGCAAAGGATTCGTCTTGATTGGAGCAGAGGGAGTTTAGCGGTACAAAAGAGATGACTGCAAGCGGTCAACGGGAGCAAAATGTCTCCATTCTGCGGCAGGAGGCTTTCGGATGAGCGACGTCGTAGTCACATCTCTCTCGGGCTTGAAGAACGAAGTTCGATATGGAGTCGATCACAAACTGTTTACTGATGAACCGATCGAGGCTGGCGGTGGGGATGCGGGACCAGATCCTTATACGCTGCTACTGGCCGCACTGGGCAGTTGCATTTCGATGACCGTTACGCTGTATGCGAAGCGAAAGCAATGGCCGCTCGAGCGAGTAATAGTGCGCCTGCGTCAAGGGCGGATTCACGCGGTCGATTGCCAGGAATGCACGCAAGCAAGCGAAGGGTATGTGCACAGGATCGAACGCTCCGTAACTTTCGAAGGAAACTTAAGCGAAGAGCAGCGAGCTCGCTTGCGGGAGATTGCGCACAAGTGTCCAGTCCACAAGACACTCACTTCCGAAATCGTAATCAACGAGCTGAATAATGCGGCAACGTGATGCACCTTCGAATCGGGAGGCCCCGTTTCACGGAGCGGCGCCCCAGTAATAACAAGTTCGACAATTTAAGCCGCATCAGTAGCTGCAACTAATCGAGACGCGTGGACCAACGAAATGGTGAGATCCAACTCGAGCGCAATTGACCGTCGTTCATTTCTTAAGACGGCCGCCCCTTTTGCACTCGGAGTGTGTGCCGTCGCTCGCGGCCAAATACCGATCGAGCGCGGACGATTCAGCGAGCCGGACGTGCCCCGGGCTCGCGAACAACTGCTTAAGCTGGTCAATGAAGAACGCCTGAGCGCGGGGCTTAGTCAATTACAGCTCGACGATTTGGCTTCCCGGGTGGCAAGCGCACACGCCCTCGACATGGCTAAGGGTGGGTTTCTCAGTCATTGGGGCAGCGACGGACGCAAGCCCTATCATCGCTACTCGTTTGCCGGCGGCACTGACGCGGTGCAAGAGAACGTCTCATCGGCCCAAAGCATTCCGTCGGTGACGCCGGCCGGTGTGGCCCGCGATTTACATGAAATGCATCAGGCGATGATCGAAGAGGCCCCGCCAAACGACGGTCATCGCAAGACGATTCTTTTGCCGCAACTCACTCACGTCGGATTTGGTATTGCGATGCAGGATCACAACCTCAGGCTCGACGAGCTTTACCTGGCGAGATACATCGAAATGGAACCAATCCCGCGGCAGGTCAAGCCGAAGACAACCGTGACGATGCGCGGAAGGGTACTTAACCGCAAGCACGTGCTGACGAACGCTGATGTCTTTTTCGAGCCGCTGCCGTCCCCTCCGGCTATCGACTGGCTGCGCGAGCCCCGCTCGTATGGCTTGCCCGAGGACTTTGAGACGATCTTACCGAAACTGCCACCTCCGTATTCTTATGCTGACGGAAGCACCGGCAGCATCGAACTCAGGGGCTCGGGAAGATTTCAAACGCGAGTTAATCTCTCTCGGAAGTCAGGCATCAACACGATCGTGATGTGGCTTAAGACCAGTCAGAATGGGACCGGCTTTCCGGCCACAGCGATTTGTGTTCGCGTTGAATGAGGTGAGAACAATCTGAGGAGTGACGTGACGACCAGTCGGCGAAGCCGACGATATATGAGTAGCCCACAGCGCAAGCTGTGGGAACCAAGCAAAGGATTGATTAGAAGCTCGCGAAGCGAGCGACCTGATCTAATTCGATTCTGCCTGGGGTGGTTTCTTTTTATGTCGCTCCTTCGGAGCTACTATTGCCGGTGGGCTACCGAACCCACAGCTTGCGCTGTGGGCTAATAATATTTCGTCGGCTTCGCCGACTGGCTGGGATTGCAAACATGCGGCAAGATGCGCATGCATTGAAATCAAGACCAATGAAAACTACCAGCTTGAAATTGATCGGCATCTTATTAATCTCGGCAATCGCTGGGCCAGTTGTTCGCCCGCAGAAACCGATCAGCAAACCACAACTCGCAAATGAGGTTCGTTCCGAGTTTCTGCACGCATGGAACGGCTACAAGAAGTATGCGTGGGGACACGACGATCTGAAGCCGCTCACTAAGACCTATCATGACTGGTACGCTGAACCGCTGTTGATGACGCCGGTCGATGCGCTCGACACGATGATCCTGATGGGCTTGAAAGCAGAAGCCAGGAGCGCGCGCGAATACATCGCCAGGAATCTTTCTTTCGACAAAGACATTGAGGTACAGAACTTCGAGATCACGATTCGTCTGCTTGGTGGTTTGCTCTCCGGTTATCAAATGACCGGCGACAAGCGTCTGTTGAATCTGGCCGAAGATTTGGGTAATCGTCTGCTGCCCGTGTTTGATTCGCCAACCGGACTGCCTTATCGCTACGTCAATCTCAAAACCGGCAAAGTCCGCGGCAATGTAACCAATCCGGCGGAAGCTGGAACTCTGCTGATTGAGTTTGGCACGCTCAGCAAACTTACGCACAAGCCAGTCTTCTATGACAAAGCAAAGCGCGCGCTGGTTGAGATTTACAATCGCCGTTCGCCCATCGGTCTGGTCGGAACCTGGATCAACGTCGAGACCGGGAAATGGACCGACACCGACAGCCATATCAGCGGGGCGATTGATAGTTACTATGAATATCTTTTGAAGTGCGCGATTCTTTTCGACGATCAGGATTGTCGGAGGATGTGGACCGACAGCATAGCCGCGATTAATCAATATTTACGTGACGAGACCAAAGGCAGAATGAAGCCGGAGTTGTGGTACGGCCACGCCGACATGAACACGGGCAAGCGAACTGCCACCACCTACGGCGCGTTAGACGCGTTCTTCCCCGCGGTTTTGGCGCTGTCAGGAGATCTGAATCGCGCCAGTCTGCTGCAAGAGTCTTCGTACAAGATGTGGACGAAGCATGGCATTGAGCCGGAAGAGATCAACTATCAAAGGATGGAAGTCGTCTCGCCGGCCTATCCTCTGCGACCAGAGATCGTCGAGTCGACTTATTATCTTTATCACTACGCGACATCAACCATGAATACTTCTAAGGTCAGGAAGGTGGGCTTGCCCCCGCTCTCCTCTAAGAGGCTCGACCCGGAACACTATCAGCAGATGGGCGAGATGATGTTCCATGACTTCGTGAAATACTGTCGCACCGACGAGGGCTACGCCGCGCTAAAGAGTGTCGTGACGAAAGAGCAAACCGACTCAATGCAAAGCTTCATCTTTGCGGAAACCTTCAAATACTTCTATCTCTTGTTCTCTCCGCCCCGGACACTCGATTTCGATAAGGTCATCTTCAATACTGAGGCGCATCCCGTCAGAAGAACGTGGTAACAAAGGAGCGCGGACATCCTGTCCGCCTGAGCGCGAGGCGTGAATACCTCGCTTGAATATTATGGGTTTGCGGTGAAGCGTGCTTCGCACGCTGGCGGACAAGATGTCCGCGCTCCACATCGGGATAGAAAATCGCCGGCGTTAACACTTCCGCCTCTCCAAACGTCTTTCCCCCAGACAAGGCTTGCGGTAATATTCGCGGGAACTCGCATAGTGGCGCGCATCCGTAATACGCGCTTAAACCCAGAGCACTCTCCCCTCTTAAGGAAGTAGGCTAAGCAGGAAACCGAAGGCAGCTAGAAGCCGTTTGTCTCCGCCATCGCCGCGCTTCACCGGAGAGAGCTTATGAAAACTCGAACCTCGAACGTACCGTTCCTTCTCCTGGTTTCTCTTACCGTGCTGCTTTCGCTCGTTTTCTTCTTGATGTCGTTACGGGTCACGTGCCAAACGCGGGAACGACGGGTCAGCACGAATAGCACGGCGGCGCCCGCGGACAACTCAAGCGATGCAGACAAGATGTCTGCGCTCCCGGCGGCCGAGGTCGTCAAGGTTGACGTCGATCTCGTCACCGTCGATGCGCTGGTGCTGCAAAAGAACACCGCGCGCGTGGTGGGCGGTTTGAAGAAGGAAGATTTTGTGCTCCTGGAAGACGGGACGAAACAGGAGATCACGCATTTCAGTCAGGACAGTCTGCCGCTTTCGGTTTTGCTGTTGATCGATCGGGGCGGCTGTCTCGATCCGTTCGGAGACATAGTGCATCGCGCCGCGAGTGACGCGATCGCGCGTCTGAAACCATCGGACGAAGTAGCGGTAATGACGTACCATGACACGACGCGTTTGCTGCAAAGATTCACGCGCGACCGTTCGCTGATCGAGGATGCGCTGAATCGCGTTCCGGCCCACGATGAAGAGGCGGACCACTGTCTCAACACTCTGTTCTTTGACGCCGCGGACTACATGGTGAAGGCGAGCAATCCGGTGGGTCGGCGCGTGGTGATCGCAATTACCGGTGTCACGCGCAACTTTGATTGCCCCAACGGTCCGTCGAGCAAGTCCGCGGCCCAGGCGATTTATGAATCGGGAAGCGTCGTCTGCGGCATCATTCCGCGGACGGCTGATCAGGTCATTGAGAACGGCGTCATGATCTGGGCCACTCGAATCGGAAAGTTACCGGGAGTCGCCTATCTCGACATTCAAACTCTGGCCAACGAAACGGGTGGAGAAGTGCTGGCCGACAAACCGGAGAATCTCAACACCACGTTTCAGACGCTGATGGATCATCTGCGCAGCCGCTACAACCTGGCGTTCGTATCGTCAAATAAGAAGCGCGACGGAACGACGCGTAAACTGAAAATCGACGTGGCGGCGCCCACAACTCAGAAATCACCGGTCAAGCTGATCGTTAAAGCCAGGCGGAGCTATGTAGCGCCACGAAGATAGCTGAGCAACGGTGCTGTCCTAATCCGGATTTCGTGTCCTTCCGTTTGGACAAAGACGATCCACGAAATCACACGAAATGGCACGAACAAAATACTTCCACTTCGGGTGAATTCGTGGATCGCTCCAAAGTTGGAAAGGGCAATCTCTCGAATTAGACTACCCGGCAACCTGAAACTCGTGGAAACGCGGTCGCGCTGCTACACTCTGTTCCACTTTGAATTCTTCCTTCGGCACTCGTGAAAGACCATGCAACCAAACCATAAAACTAGTCTGTGCGTACTACTTCTCCTGACGTTGTTGTGCTCGTTGCCAATCTTCGCTCAAAAGGCCAGCGTCACTCTCGGAAAACGCGCAAGCAGAATTCCCAAGGCTTGCGTGGGAGTGGTTCCCGCCTCGATCGAAGGCACGGTCGACATCCCCGCCCTGTTGAAAGAAGCCTACTGCAAAGGCGCCGGCGATATGATGGCGGAGTACAGCTATGTTCTGAACTCGGCGGGGCGCTCGAAGGATAAGAAGGGGAAGGTAAAGGAAGAAACCACCACCTACGAAGTTTTCATTCCGACTTTGAAGAGCGGGACGCACGCCAAGGGGATTCTGGTGGCTACGAGTCGTAATGGCGTGCCCGTGCCGGCAGGCGAACTGGAAAAAGCCCGGAAGGAGGCAGGCGAGCGCCTGGAAAAGGCCGAGGAGAAAAACGCGCGCGAAACGCCATCGCCCGCCGAGACAAATCCCGACGTGAAGGGAATGATGCCCGTCGGTATGTATACTCACAGCGCAACCAATCACTCGAGCTTCACCAGCAAGGGCAGCGCAGCGCTGGCGATTCATACTTTTCTAAAAACTTGTGACTTGACTCTGGCGCGTCGCGAACAGCATGACGGGCGGGACACCTTGGTCTTCAATTTCGCTCCGCGCCCTGACGCGCAATTTGTTGACAACGAAAAATATATAGCGCAGCTCACCGGCGAGATTTGGATCGACGCCCGGGACCGCATCGTGACCCGACTCGTGGGCTGGCCCCAGTTGGTTCCAAACAGTGCGAGCGCAACCAATCCACCTGCGGCGGTCGGCGAAAGACCCCCCGCAGTTTACGTCGAGATGATGCGCTTGCCCGAAGGCATTTGGTTACCGCAGGTGGTGCGCATTAACGGCGCAGATTACCAAAAGCTCTTCGATGGCATCAACACGGAATCACTTTCAACCTTTAGCAATTACATCCGCTTCTCGACTGAGATTAAGGACGTCAAGGTCAACACACCCAACAACCCTTAAACATTCATCAAAATACGCGCCTCCCGGATCGCGTCCGATCCGAAGTACGTGATAAAAGTGAGCCAGACTCTTTAGCTGTGATTGAGTCTTGCGCTCCGTAGGAGCGGACCCATACTGGCACGGAGGGGCTATAAACATTTCACCTCTACGAGGTGAGGAGCAGAGCAGACATGGAGTTGACGACTTAATCGAAGTTTGCTTCGGTCGGTTGTGATTCCGATCCCGGAATTCCGGAGATGAGTTCATGAAATCAATCCATCGACCACGGCGCAACCTTGCCAGAACTCTCTTACTGCTTACCTTCGCCGTCATCACCCCAGTTGTTCGCTGTCAGGTTAAGCAAGCCCCGCGCCTGGACCGAGAAAGTTTGATCTCCACCGCGCGCGAGATCATGACGACCGCTCGTTACTGTGCGTTGATTACCCTCGACTCGAGTGGCCGGCCGCATGCGCGAACCATGGATCCGTTTTCACCCGCAGACGACATGGTCGTATGGCTGGCAACTAATCCAAAGAGCCGCAAAGTCCGAGAGATTCGCCGTAATCAACGCGTCACTCTCTATTATTTTGTCCGCGACGATCAGGCTTATGTCACAATTTCAGGCCGCGCGCGCATCGTTCGGGACCCTAAAGAGAAAGCTAAGCATTGGAAAGATGAATGGAAGGATTTCTATCCCGATCGTAAATATCTCCTCATCGCCGTGGCGCCGGAAAGGCTGGAGGTGATTAGCGTGAAGCAGGGTATCATTGGTGACTCGATCACCTGGACGCCGCCGGCTGTCACTTTCGAGAATCGCAAGCTGAAATGATTTTGACTCGTGGGCCACATTGCGTTCAGAGTTCAACCTTCAGATTGCTGAAGCAAATCCGCTTCCTGGTTTTGAATGGTTATCGCCCAAGAGTCGTGTCTTGTTTTGAGGATTGCCGCTTCTTGAGGTAAAACGATCCACGAAGACACGCGAAATTGGTTTTTGTTCGTGCCGTTTCGTGTGATTTCGTGGATCGTTCCTGTCCGAGCGGGGACAAAACGCGAAACCAAACTAAGACACTGCCGGCCCAAGTGCAGGTATGACAATCTCCGCGCTCGATAGTCGACAAAAACTCGTTGCGCTTCTCCAACTGGCTTATTCAGGTGAGTTGGCGGCGGCGCATGCCTATCGGGGGCACTGGAAGTCGGTCCGCAACGCGAAGCAAAAAACTGCGATTCAAAACATTGAGAACGATGAGTGGCGACACCGCCAGCTGGTTGGTGAAATGCTCGCCAGTCTGGAAAGTGGACCCAGCCAGCGGCGCGAAACGCGGGCGAACCTGATCGGCCGGACTCTTGGGTTTCTGTGTCACGTGATGGGTTGGTTGGCGCCGATGTACGGCGCCGGCCGGCTCGAGAGCCGGAACATTCGCGAGTATGAAACGGCCGCGCGATATGCGCGCGAATGTGGCCACGACGAGTTGGTTGATTGTCTTCTGGAAATGGCGGAAGTCGAGTGGGACCACGAACATTACTTTCGCTCACGAGTACAGGAACACTTCTTTGGTCGCCGACTTCCGCTGTGGATCCAGCCGCCGGCGAAGGAATCGATCCGGCTCTCGTTTGAGCGAGAACAAATTTCAGATCAGAATGCTGCGCCATATGTCACGACGCGAACTGCGATTGAGAGCTGAAGAGCTTTTGTCGCCCCAGGAGATAGCTCAAGCCCCTGGGGCATTGACTCTCAATCGGAATTCCCGTAAAACCTCTTCACTTCACGAGCCTCGCCGTTTTTGGATCATCAATCAATTTTCATGAGGAGATCAAACATGCCCCTGACCTATGAAAGCAGACTCGTCCGACAAATCATTTTCGCTTCGTGCCTGATCGCGCTGGCGCTCTTCGTTGGCGGCTGTAGCAAAGGCGCCGGCGGCAGCAGCATGCAATTGAAGTCCCCGGCTACCGGCGACAAGGACATGCCGGTGAAGTCCGGTTATGCTTTTGCCGTCACCAAGTCATTTACGGACACTGCCAACAAGATTACGACCGCTCCCAGCTATCGTGTCTATGCGGCCAATTATGATCTTGATGGCGGAAACTTTGCCTTAACCTTAAACAAACCGCTGACTGCCGATGACCAGGTTCGTGTGGTATTCAGCCTGGTGGGCGATCAGGGCGGCAACGAGAAGACTGCTGCCAAGGCCGGAACATATTCAGCCAAAGCCGACAAGTTCATGAAAGTTGAAGACGTGGCCATCGTGTCGCGCAAGGCTGGAACCGACAACACCGGCTGGCTCGATCGCAGCACCCTGACAGGTGATGCCAAAGTCACTTCAGTTTCCAGCGATACCATCACTGGCGAAGTTGATCTAAGCAGTGGAGCGATGTCCATCAAGGGACCGTTTACCGCTAAGATTCTGGTAAGGAAATAGAAGGATCGAGAACGTCAGATTACGTTTTGCCGGACCCGGCGACGCGGACGCGATCGCCTCCTTGTTATTCGAGTCGTTCGCCGAATATGAGTCGCTTTACAAGCCAGAAGGTTTTTCGGCGACCGCGATCACGGCTGAGGAGATCGCGAATCGCATCGCGGAGGGACCGGTGTGGGTAGTACTGCTCGGCGAGAAGATTGTCGGCACGGTATCGGTGATCCCAAAGGGTGACGCGCTTTACATACGAGGAATGGCGGTGCTCCCCGCAGCCCGAGGACAGCGAACGGGAGAACTGCTGCTCACTCATGTCGAGCAGTTCGCGGCGACGCAAAACTTTCAACGTCTACTCTTAAGCACCACAGCTTTTTTGGATCGCGCGATTCGATTGTACGAGAATTTTGGATTCCGGCGGACCGATGCAGAGCCACATGAGCTGTTCGGAACACCACTCTTTTCAATGGAGAAGCCGATGTCCGACAAGCTTTAGCGGCGTTTAGAGTACCAACTTTAGTTGGTTCTTTCTTGCTTAATAAAAGCCCGACTGAAGTCGGTACTCTGAACACCGCTTATCAAAGTAGGACGCTACCCCTTTGATCAGAGCTCCCTTAAGTTTGTCGGACATGGTGTACAATGCGTTCAACATGACGAACGCGATTGCCAAAGAGGAACGACGGCCGACGCTGGGCGAAGAGATCGCCAACAGCATCAGTCATGGCATCGGCTTGGTTCTGGCTATCGTAGCGACCCCGATCTTAATTATCGCCGCGCTCCGTTACGGCACCGCGTGGAATACGATCGGTGTCAGCGTATTCGCGGCCTCGATGATTACTCTGTATCTCGCCTCAACTCTTTATCACGCGCTCACACACGATGGAGCCAAGCGCGTCTTTCGCATGTTGGATCACAGCGCGATCTTCCTGCTGATTGCCGGCACGTATACACCTTTCACTCTCGGCATACTGCGCGGGCCATGGGGATGGACACTCCTGGTAATTATCTGGACGCTCGCCGCTGTAGGTCTGACGATGAAAATTTTTCTTCGCGCGCGATACGCGTGGCTTTCAGTAGGTCTGTATCTGGTGATGGGATGGCTGGTAGTAATCGCTGCCCCGCAGGTATTAAGAGTCATGCCACTGTCCGGTCTGGCGTGGCTGGTGGCGGGCGGCATCGCTTACACCGCCGGCGTCGGCTTCTATGCCGCGCACCGGGTTCGTTATGCGCACTTCGCCTGGCACCTGTTCGTGATCACCGGTACCGTCTGTCATTTCTTTGCAGTGCTCTGGTATTCAGCGTAACTCTGAGTTTGGGTCCAGGGAACGTCAGGTGAAGCTTGATTTCCGGGTTTTCTTAGCGCCTTTCGATTTTCGAAAGCCGCAAAGCCAAACTAATACGCTGGCCCTTAACCGTCGCTCAGTGCTATTATCACCACCCTTTCTAAGAGCCATGTGCAATCGTCACGATTTACATTTTCGCCCTCTTGTTAGCCGCGCCGATCTCTTCGCGGACTAGCGTCCTTCATCAACATCGCCGCGCTTCTTTTGACACTGCCTGTAAGTGTTACGCCCGAGTGTTTCAAACGACGAGGAGAGAAATGATGTCAACCGCTATCACACCGAAAAGACCCGAAATCAAAACCGCGCTGCCGGGCCCGAAAGGCAGAGCGATCGTAGAGGCCGACGCGAAGTTTGTTACGCCATCTTACCCACGCCCTTCTTTCAAGCTGGTTGCCGATCGAGCCAGGGGCGTCTGGGTAACCGACGTAGATGACAACGTCTTTCTCGACTGCAACGCCGGCGTTGCCGTATGTTCGACTGGTCACTGCCATCCCGAAGTTGTGCAGGCAATTCAGGACCAGGCCGCGGAGCTGATTCACATGTGCGGCACCGATTACTACTACCGGCAGATGCCGGAGTTGGCCCAGAAGCTGGACGAGATCGTGCCAGTGCGACGTCCGACGCGCACGCACTTTGCCAACAGCGGCACCGAAGCTGTCGAGACCGCTTTGAAACTGGCGATGCACGCAACCGGACGCGAAAAGTTCATTGCGTTCTTTGGCAGCTTTCATGGACGCACGCTGGGATCGCTTTCACTTACTTCGTCCAGGGCTGCGCAGAGGGTCGGCTTCAGGCGCCAGGTGCTCGACGTGGTGCACGTGCCGTATCCGAACGTCTATCGCAATCCGTTCAGCGCCGAAGACTGCGGCAATGGCGGCGCCGGCCAGGGCGCTTTGAATTGGATCGAAAACCGTCTGTTCAAAACCACTACGCCGCCCGAAGAGGTTGCCGCAATCGTGGTCGAACCCGTGCAGGGCGAAGGCGGTTACCTCCCCGCTCCGGAAGGATTCCTTAAGGGATTGAGGCGCATCTGCGACGAGCACGGGATCATGCTCATCGTCGATGAAGTCCAGAGCGGCATGGGCCGCACGGGGAAAATGTTTGCGCTGGAGCATTACGGAGTCCAGGCGGACATCGTCTGCATCGCCAAGGGCATTGCCTCTGGCTTGCCGCTGGGAGCGTGTGTCGCGCGGGCTGATTTGATGGACTGGAAACCGGGCGCGCATGCGTCGACGTTTGGCGGCAACCCGGTCGCGTGCGCCGCGGCGTTGAAAACGATTGAGCTGCTCGAGCGAGAACTGATTGCTAACAGTGCCGAGGTAGGCGGTTATCTGAAACGCGGTCTGGAAAAGCTGATGAGCAAGCATGATTGTATCGGCGATGTCCGCGGCCCGGGGATGATGATCGGCGTCGAGTTCGTCAAAGACCAAACCACGAGAACGCCTGACCCGGACCTGCGCGATCGGGTCGAAGTTGCCAGTTTTGAACGCGGCCTGATCCTGCTGGGCTGCGGTCCCAACACCATCCGCTGGTCGCCGCCGCTAATCCTGACGAAAGACAACGTGGACGTGGCCCTGGAGATTTTTGACGAAGCCATCGCGGCCTCGAAGTAAATACCCATGCGTTTGGGATTGTTCGGAGTTCCGCCTTTAGGCGGCCAAGTGATGGAGCAACAAGGCCCGCCTAAAGGCGGAACTCCAAACTGAAGCCGTCGTCGCTGCGCTCTGCCGGCGCACTCAAATCGAAGTCCTCTAATCATGTTCGAAGGCACTATCATCTCAATCAACATCGCTGCCAACGCCGAAGCGCCGATGCAAACAGTAAGCGAAGCGCGCGCGATCCCCGGCCGAGGGCTCGAAGGCGATCGCTATTGCGATCACAAAGGGACCTTTTCAAAGCCGCAGCCCGACCGCGAGCTTACCTTGATCGAAGCGGAAGCCATCGAAGCAATGAAGCGCGAACTCAATATCGATTACGGATTGAGCGACAGCCGGCGCAACGTCGTGACTCGGGGAGTGCCGTTGAATCATTTAGTGGGCAAAGAGTTTTGGATCGGCGAGGTGAAGGCGCGCGGCTTGCGCTTATGTGAACCCTGCTCGCACTTACAAAAACTTTCGCATGAGAAGGTCTTGCCCGGTTTGGTTCATCGTGGCGGTCTGCGCGCGCAGATTCTGACCGAAGGTCTGATTCGAGTCGGCGAGATCGTGAAGGAATCCAACTAGGCTCTGTTTTGTTCGTGCAATTTCGTGTGATTTCGTGGATCGTTTTCGTCCAGCCGAACAGGAAGCGGGAGCGTTATAAGCGGTAACGAACATGCTTTCGCAACTCTTCATCCTCGACCTCGATGTTCTGCAAACGCAGCATCACATCGGCATTCAAGTCCCAACCTGAGCGCTCTCCGGCTTCCAGCTTCACCGTGCCGGCGGCGGCAATCATTGCGGCGTTGTCAGTCGACAGATGGGGGGAAGGAAAGTAGACGGGCAGACCCAACTTTGCGGCAGCCTCACCCGCCGCCTGGCGCAGCGCACCGTTGCACGCTACTCCACCGGCGACAATCAAAGTCTTAGGCCGATACTCCTGCGCGACGCGTTCCATCGTCGTTACGAGGGAACGCACGACGGTGCTTTGGAAGCTGGCGGCGAGATCTTTGATGCCTAGTGAAGGTTCTTCGCCGTTCTGCACGGGTTGGAGACCGGACTCGCGTACGTACCTGGTCACCGCAGTTTTCAGTCCGCTGAAGCTGAAATCCGGACGATTGTCTCCCATCCGCGGCAATGCAAATTTGACCGCCTTCGGATTCCCTTCTCTGGCGAGCTTCTCGATAATCGGTCCGCCCGGATAACCAAGCCCGAGCAGCTTTGCGACCTTATCGAACGCTTCGCCCGCCGCGTCATCACGCGTGCGACTGACGACTTTGTATTTGCCCGCGCTCGGCACATAGAAAAGATTCGTGTGCCCGCCAGAGACAATCAGCGCCAGCGCGGGATGCTCGACGGGCGGATTCTCAAAGCAGACCGAATAGATATGCCCTTCAATATGATTGACACCGACCAGAGGCTTGCTCAGCACGAACGCCATTGCCTTCGCATACGAAACGCCAACCAGTAATGAACCGATCAGGCCCGGGCCGATCGTGACCGCAATGCCGTCGATGTCCTCTTTGGTGACGTTGGCGCGCGTGAATGCTTCCTCGACGACCGGAACAATCTTGTCGAGATGTTCACGTGAAGCGAGTTCCGGCACAACCCCTCCGAAGCGTGTGTGCGTGGCGATCTGTGAAGCGATCACCGACGAGATCATCTCGCGGCCATCGCGCACTACAGCCGCCGCCGTTTCATCGCAGGAAGTTTCGATACCGAGAACAAGCATTGTTAGTTGTTAGCTTCAACGATACTTGTGCAGGTGTCGCCGTGCAACCTCTGCAATCATCCGCAGATTACACCGATTACGCAGAAGGGAAGAAGCACGCACGAACGTCCAAAGGCCAAAGTCAGTCCTAATGCGGCCTGGCTGAATCTGCGTATCTGCGGACGAATCTTTCTAACTGGCTTCATAAAAGCTGAGGCATGAGTCGCCCTGCTTCAGAACTCGATAACGCTTCAACCTGTCGAATTCTTCCTTCAAACTATTCTTGTGATGATGCTCAACGATCACCACACCGCCTTCGGCTAACAAACTCTCCGCGTGTTCCCCAACGTAATCCAACGTGCTCTCATAGTCCATAGCGTACGGAGGATCGAAAAACACAATGTCGAACGGCCCGGCTTCTTTCTTCGCGTGTCGCCGCAAAAACTCGAATGCCTCGGCGCTCACTACGTCTACTTCGCCTTTATCAACACCGAGCGTTTCGAGATTTGCTTCAACCAGCGCGCACATCCCCCGCGATTGATCCACGAAGGTCGCGTGCGCCGCTCCGCGCGACAGAGCCTCGATTCCCACCGCTCCCGACCCCGCACATAGATCAAGAAACCGCGCGCCTTTGATTCGTGGCGCGAGCACGTTGAATAACGTCTCACGCAAACGATCCGAAGTGGGCCGCGTCTCGAGCGACGGGGGACTCTTCAACTTTCGTCCACGATATTTGCCGGCAATTATTCGCATAATCGATTCGTGGCATCAGCGGTAAGCTGATGCTCATTTTTGAGCGCCAACAAAAGTATAACGTGAACGTCATCGCGCACCAGTCACCCTCAAACTGAGCTGTAATGAACCTTGTCTTGGAACATACGCTGACATAAGATTCACCGTGATCGCGAGAACGAGCCTGAATCAACTCTAAAAAGTGCCGGTCAAGCGATCCGTGCCGACCTTGTACCAACTCAATTGGCGGCTCGTGTCTGCGCACTGAAGCGACCGCGAACCCTAATTCCAATATGACAGACTCAATTAGAAAACTCGGCCCGTACACCCTGATCAGCAGGATTGGACTGGGTGGCTTTGGAGCGGTGTGGCTGGCTGAGAAGCGGACCGCAATAGCCACGACACAGGTCGCCCTCAAATTGCCGCGTGGAGAGGACATTGATCTTGAAGCCTTCAAACAGGAGGCCGCGATTTGGGTTCAAGCTAGTGGTCATCCGAATGTGCTGCCCTTGATCGACGCCGATATCTACGACGACCAGGTCGTAATTGTGAGCGAGTATGTTCCTGACGGTTCGCTGGCAGGCTGGCTCAAGCAGCATGGCGGCAAAGCACCCTCAGCGGAAGCTGCGTGCGAGATCATGGACGGCGTCCTGGCCGGCCTCGCTCACTTACACGCGCGACTCATCATTCACCGCGATCTCAAACCGGAGAACATTCTGCTGCAACGCGAGACGCCGCGACTGGCTGACTTCGGCATCGCTCGGCTGCTTAAATCAAGCACCCACAGCCAAAAGGTGAGCGGCACGCTTGCCTACATGGCCCCTGAAGCCTTCGACGGTAAGCGCAACGAGCAGACGGACGTATGGTCGACGGGCGTGATCTTTTACGAGATGCTTGCCGGCCGACTGCCTTATGATCAACCGGACATCCCTTCCTTTATCGGCGCGATCATGCGTAACGACCCGCCGCCTTTGCCGAACTTCGTTCCCGAAGTCCTGCGGCAAATCGTGATGAAAGCATTGCAACGCGATCCGGCCAACCGTTATTCGTCGGCGGCAGACATGCGTCGTGATTTGCGCGAGGCCGAGCACAGAGTGTGGCTGGGAGGGCGAGAAGCGATCGTCGAGCCGCAGGCCCCGACGCTGCCGGCGCCTGTTCTGCAACCAACGATGCCGACCATGCCGGTGAATACGGTGCCATCAATCCTTCCGGTAAAACGCACCTTACCGGCGGAGACATTACCTCTTCCCGTTCCAGTCAAAGAGAACTCGCGCTTGCCCTTCTGGCTTGCCGGCAGCGTTGCGGTTGTTCTCTTGCTGCTGGGGGTTTTGTCTCTAGTGTCAGTCTATTATTGGAGGTCATCGCGAACGGCGAATAAGAGTCAGACAGAGACGCCCCGTATCGCGAAACAGTCGCAAGGGCAATATGCGTTGCAATACACTCTCACCAGGCACCGCTTCCAGATCGATTCAATCGCGTTCTCTCCTGACGGGAAGACCTTCGCCAGCGGAAGTCTTGATTTGACAATAAAGTTGTGCGATGCGCAGACCGGGAATCTGAAGCTGTCACTAGATGGACATACGGAAGGAATCTCTTCCGTAGCTTTTTCACCCGACGGCGCCACCCTGGCCAGCGCCAGCCGAGACAAGACGGTAAAGCTTTGGGATTCGCAAACAGGCGCACTGAAGCAGACTCTAAAGGCCCAAGATGATTGGGTAACTGCCGTTGCGTTTTCACCAGATGGAAAGTCCCTGGCAACTGCCAGTGACGACGGCTCGGTGAAGTTGTGGGATGCCCATACCGGAGCGTTGCAGCAAAGCTTAGCCGGTCACAGCGGAAAGGTGTTTTCAGTGGCGTTCGCGCCGGACGGATTAGCGAGTGCGGGTGAAGACAAGACAGTAAAATTTTGGAATACAGACAGGGATTTCGGTAACCTTACTCGGATCTTGACCGGCCATACTGACGCTGTTTGGTCGATCGCCTTCTCGCCGGATGGGAAGACATTGGCTAGCGGGAGCGGCGACCAGACGGTCAAGTTGTGGGACGTGCAGTCAGGAACCTTAAAACAGACACTGCCGCAGGAAAGCGCAGTCTATGTAGTTGCTTTCTCTCGGGATGGAACAATGCTGGCAATGGGGTCTTACGACTCGAAAGTGAAATTGTGGAACCTGGAAAGTCGGACATTGCAGCAAACTTTGACTGGACATGAGGGCGGCGTCTTTGCGCTTGCATTCTCGCCCGATGGGAAAACCCTGGCGAGTGGTGGTGTTGACAAGACTGTGAAGGTGTGGCGAGCTGAATGATTCGGCTCATTGACCTTAACCTTGGCTATCTCATGGGACCATTTCGATTCTCAAAAGAACAAAAGGCAAATCAAGAGAAAGCCTGCTAAGAGACTAAGGCTCCGCATATTGCTGAGGAGGTAAGAGTTGAGCGTCTCTTTGCGGCCCTACCGATAAAAGCCGACTGAAGTCGGTACTCTAAACACTGGGACTCAAAAGAATGTCCTCACCCAACCGCCGCCAACTTCATTCGCGCATCACTCTGCACACGTTTGATCATCTTCGCAGCTTCAGCCGAAGTCTTACGCTGGTTGATGTAAAACTCAGCTTCCTTGCGCGCGGTTTGTAGGATATCCAGATCGCGAACCAGGTTGGCGACGCGGAATTCGGGGAGGCCGGCCTGGCGAGTGCCCATCACTTCGCCGGGGCCGCGAATCTGCAAATCTTTTTCCGCTATCTTAAAACCGTCGTTGGTCTCTTCCATGATGCCGAGGCGTTCGCGAGCGACTTCGGTTTGTTTCTCGGAAGCCAGCAGCAGGCAGTAGCTCTGTTCGGCGCCGCGACCGACGCGGCCGCGCAGTTGGTGGAGTTGCGACAGACCAAAGCGTTCGGCGTGCTCGACGATCATTACGGAAGCGTTGGGCACGTCGACGCCGACTTCGATCACGGTCGTCGACACCAGAATCTGAATTTCGCCGGCGATGAATCGGCGCATGACTTCTTCCTTCTCTTCCGGCTTCATCCGGCCGTGCAGCAGTCCTACTGAGAATTTTGGGAAGACGCGATCGCGCAGGTACTCGTAGCGTTTGGTGGCGTCGCGCAAATCCATCTTCTCAGACTCTTCGACCAGCGGATAGACGACATAGACTTGCCGGCCGGCGCGCACTTCACGCGCAATTAACTTCTTAACTTCTTGTCGTCCTTCTTCGCCAAATACCTTCGTCTCGATTGGCGTCCGACCGGGCGGCAGCTCATCGATGATCGACACGTCGAGATCGCCATAAACAGTCATCGCCAGCGAACGTGGGATCGGGGTCGCCGTCATCACCAGCACATCCGGATTCAATCCGCGAGCGCGCAACTCGGCGCGTTGCATCACGCCAAACCGGTGTTGCTCATCAATGATCACCAGGCCCAGGTTCTTAAAAGCCACGCTTTCCTGAATCAGTGCGTGCGTGCCCACGGTGGCTTGAACTTCACCGGCCACAATCGATTGATGCAGATGCTTCTTGTCCGCGCTCTTCAACGATCCGCTAAGCAATTCAACTCGATAGGGCGCTTTTGCCAGGATACGTTTGATATTACGCGCATGCTGTTCGGCGAGAATCTCAGTGGGAACCATCAACGCGGTTTGATAACCATTCTCCATCGCGGCCAGCATGGCAATCAGCGCCACGATCGTTTTGCCGCTGCCTACGTCGCCTTGCAACAGGCGATTCATCGGCGCGTCGGAACGCATGTCTTTGAAGATTTCTCTGACAACCTTGCGTTGCGCTTCAGTAAGTTTGAATGGCAGGACAGAGCCAATCCGCTGCTTCATCGGACTATCAATCTTGATTTTCGCGCCTTTGCTTTCTCTGATTCTCTTCCCGCGCTTTATGGCCAGGGCCAGCGCTACCCAGAACAATTCTTCAAAGATCAGGCGTTGATGCGCCGGACTGCGCATGTTGTGGTAGTCGTCGAGCGAAGCATCCTCTTTTGGGAAATGTGCGTGGCGGAGAGCGTCCGCGCGGCTGATCAGTTTGCGCCGCGCCAGTAAATCCGCGGGCAGCGTCTCTTCAATCGACTTATCGGCCAGACGGGCCAGAACTTCATGAACAATCTCGCGCAGACGTTTGGTGCGAAAGTCGCCCAGCTTTCGATAAATCGGCACGTGCCGGCCCACGTGGATCGCCGCCAGCGTGGGATCGGTTTCGACTTCACCCTCTTCGTCATCGGCGGCGGTAACCAATTCCAACTCGTCCGGCTTGTTCAATCTAAGCGAGTAGGTGCCACGCCGGCTGTCGTTCTCCCACTTTCCAAAAGCAATGAAACGCGTGCCCGGCACAAATCGCTTAGCGTTGTAGTTCAAGATATCGCGCGCGCGCGGTCCGGAGACAAACCACCAGACCATGACCTGTTTGCCTGAGCGTTGCTGATCCACCGCGCTGATCTCAAATTTGTAGAGCGACTGTTTGAAAGAGCGGCGATTGCGAACCTGGAAACCGCCGGCGATACGCACGGTGAGATCGAGCGACGCTTCGAGGCCGTGGTACAAGTGGCGAATCTCGACCATGCTCGAACGATCTTCGTAACGCGCCGGGAGATAGTTGAGCAGGTCTTCGACGGTGACACTGGCAATATCTTTTCCGAAAGACACTTCGGTCAACGCGAGAGCGAGTTGACGCGCGCTTTGCTGGCCGAAACGAGGGATTCGTGTCTCAACCAGATCGAGAATTCTGGTGTCGAGCGAGATGGATCGAAGGGCTGGCATCGACGAGATCATAACACAGCAGGAAAGAGCGTACCGTCCGTTGCATCAGGTTCGGAATTCAGGAAACCGTGAGGGGCAGATCGACGTTTAAGATCGCGAAAGGGCTGCCTTTCTAACTTCGACCCGAGTCAGCAGAGGAAGCATTTAACCGCAAGGGACGCGGAGGTTTTCGCAGAGGAACGCAAAGGTTTTTACTGAATCAACTGGAGTGAAGCATGAAGCACTGGGAATCGCTCGTCGATCAGAAAATTCGCGAAGCGATGGAGCAGGGCGAGTTCGACGACCTGCCGGGCAAGGGCAAGCCCCTCGATACTTCTGAGAACCCCTTCGAGGATCCCGAACTGCGTCTGGCGCACCGGATGTTGCGCAACGCCGGCTTTGCACCTTCCTGGATCGAAGAACGCAAGGACATCGATTCAGAGTTTGAGAATGCGCGTCAGCAAATGTCGCGAGTGTGGATGGTCTTACAAAACGCTCTCGGCACCGAGAACGAGCGCGGCGCACGGGCGCGCTGGGAGAAAGCGCTCACTTCATTTCGTAAACAAGCCGCCGAACTCAACCGGCGCATCACGGCGTGGAATTTGAAAGTTCCGGCAGCCGGCTTTCAAAGAACGCTAATCGATATAGAGAAAGAAGTCAGCCAGGTCGAACATCCTGGCGAAACCAGGTAGGAAATAATTGAAGGGGCACGGCGTACCGTGCCCCAAACATGTCGTATCCGGTTTGATCTAAGGCAAATTCTTGGTCGGCCCGGATTGACGATTCCTCTAATTGGTTGCCGCGACGGTCGCTCCGCAGTGCTGATTAAATGCTTGTCGAAGTTCCGCCGCAATCTGTTCCGGACCTCTGCCTTCGATCTGGTAGCGCTCCATCATGTATACAAGTTGGCCGTCCTTCAAAAGCCCGATTGAGGGCGACGACGGTCCGAAACCGGTGAAGTAACTGCGGGCCCGCTCGGTCGCTTCGATGTCGCCTCCGGCAAACACGGTCGCTACTTTGTCGGGCCGAATCTCATTTTGCAGCGCCATCGCAATGCCGGGACGGGCTTTCCCCGCGGCGCAGCCACAGATTGAATTGACCACGACCATGATTGTGCCGGTTGAATTCTTTAGTGTTTCGTCGACCGCTTCGGGTGTTCTTAATTCCTGAACGCCAAGCCGCGTTAACTCTTCCCGCATCGGGCGAATCACTTCTTCTGGATATGGCATTTCTTAATTTCTCCTCTGAATCTATCGATCAAGTTGTTTGAATTGTCATTGTAGCACGATCACTCAATAGTCTGGGCTGGAGTAGCATAGACTTCAATCTGTGATTCTAATAGCCCAGGACTCAATCACAGACTGAAGTCTATGCTACAGACAGAACTGAAATCTTCCGGGGCTCGTCGCCGTCGCCTGAAATTCGTATGCGCCAAACACCGGCGGGCAGAGGGTAAGGTCCCAGACGTTCGCCCCACTCGATGATCACTACCGCACTTTCATCTGTGAGGATCTCATCCAAATCTACCGCGTGTGCCGCGGAGGCGCCTTCTTCAAGACGATATAGATCGATGTGATAAAGCAAGAGCCGGCCCTGGTGAAGATTGACCAGGGTAAATGACGGACTGGTTATGTCTTCTTCGTCCAGGCCCAGCGCATGGGCGACTCCCTTCACGAAAACGGTCTTGCCTGCACCGAGGGGACCGTTAAGCAAAATAATCTCGCCACCTGAGAGCTGTTCACCGATGCGAACGCCGAGATCGAAAGTCTCGCGCTCGTTGAATGCGATCCACTCACCAGTTGGAAGGGATTGTTTTGCTGTGACACTCATGTTGGTGGCCAAACAAGCCCCGGATGAACGCGAATTTCATGGATTAGAAGTCATGACAGCTTAATGGATTGACTCCCTCTCCCTTTGGGAGAGGGATGGGGAGAGGGCCTAACGCGCGAACCCCTCTTGGCCCCTTGTCCTCGATAAACACGACGGATAATTCCAAGAACCACTTCGCACTCAGCTTCGCACCCTCATCCCCAGCCCTTCTCCCAAAGGGAGAAGGGAGCAAATCAAATCAACAACCTAAAGGTTGAACACTCTAAAGTTCAACGCCCGGCAACGGTATTTCGCCTTCGGGATCGAGCGAGCAGACAGCAGCGCTGAGATGTTCACGGATGTCGGATGCGACCATTGTGCGCATGCCCATCTCTTCCGCTGCCAGATCACCTGCCAGGCCGCTGATGTAAAGGGCGGCGATGACTGACTCCAAAGTGCTGGCTTCCTCCTTCAAAGTCCCATAGGCCTGCGCGAGGAAACCTGCGATTATTCCGGTCAAGGTGTCTCCGGCTCCGGCCGTCCCCAGACCCGCGTTGCCGGTTGGGTTGACGAACACACGTCCATCGGGCGCGGCAACCAATGACCGCGCGCCCTTCAAGACAACAATCACTTCATGAACCACAGCGAACTTTCTTGCGGTTGCAACCCGATCATTGAGCCCCGTCCTATCATCCGTGCCGATCAGCCGCAGCATCTCGCCGGGATGCGGCGTCAAAACAACCGGCAAGTCAAACGACCCGCGCAAACCCTCCGGCCATGGCGCCAGACAATTCAATCCGTCCGCGTCAACCACCACCGGCGTTCTACGCTCTTCAATCAAAGCTCGGACAAAGTTGCGCGTGCGCTCGTCTTCCGGAGACAACCCGGGACCAATGGCGATTACGTTTGCGCGCTCCGCAAGGCTTAGGACGTGGCCGAGCGCTTCGTCGCTGACGGCGCCTCGATCAGTTTCCGCCAAAGCTGCGGTCATTACTTCCGGCATCAACTGCGCGGCGACCAAAGGCTGGGCAGACGCGGGCGTGGCGACGGTCACGAGACCGGCCCCCGACCGCATGGCGGCGTTCCCGCAGAGCGCGGCCGCGCCCGTAAATCCCCGCGAACCGGCAATCGCCAGAACATGACCGTGCGTGTTCTTGTAAGAATCAGGAACATAACGAGTCTGAATCAACCAACGGCGCGCATCGGCTTCCTCCGTCGCAAATAGCTGACTATCTGCTTCGTCGATCAATTCTTTCGGCGAACCAATGTCAGCGACGATCAGCTTTCCGTTGTAGTTGGCGGCGGGGGGCAGAACATTAGCGAGCTTAGGCGCGGTCATAGTGACGGTAACGTCGGCCCGTACGGCTGCGCCAATCAATTCCGGCGAATCGGCATTCAGTCCCGAAGGAACGTCAACTGAAATGATGAGCGATCGCGCGAGTTCATCCGAACCCCTCGCTTTGCGAAGCCGCTCCAGGTAACGAACGGCTTCCTGGTAAATTCCTTCCAGCGGGCGGGTGAGACCCGTGCCGAACAAGGCATCGACGATAACCTCGTGTGGAAGTTTCAACAGGCTGTCAAGCAGATGATTCCACCCTTTTTCTGAATCGCACTCATATAGATGAATGGCTCCAGGGCCGCCAGCCGCGTTGTTAGTCATCCATTCCCGCATTCTCTCAAAATTGATCCGCGCGTCGCCGTGGACATCTTCGACTCTGCCGAACAGGACTGTGTGAACGTTTGCTCCGGAGATCGCGAGTAGCCTGGCGGCCGCTGCTCCATCACCGCCGTTATTACCGCGACCGCAGAGCACCAGAATCGATTTATCCGCAACGCTACACAGTGCGGCGATCGCCTGAGCAGTGGCGGAGGCGGCGTTTTCCATTAGAACCAAAGACGGAGTGCCGCAGCGCTCGGTCGTCATCCGATCGATCTCGCGCATCTGCGCCGACGATATGACAGGTTGCACCCTGCGATGATAAGGAGAAGATTACAGGCGGGTCAATTGAGGAGCAGAAAAGAAAGCGGGAGTGATGCTCTTCACCACACAAACAAGAAAAGGCCGCTGAGGGTCAAACCCCGCCGCCTGCCGCTGCTCCAGCCTATCCGTCTTTTCGGGATACCCAAGTAAACAGACAATACCCCGACCTCTCCAGAAACTTCTCAAAGGAAGCCGAAGGCCCTAATCCCAGACCCTGACCGACCTTCGTCATTCTGACTGACTGACCTTGCAGACTGACTTCGCTGGCTTGGCTCATTCCCACTGAAAAACGCAAAAACAGACAGGAAAACGACGATCCGGCGTCTGGCACGACCATTGTTAAGTGAACAGCGCCAGCACCATCGAGTGCTGCGATTGAAGACCAGGTTTAAGCAGTTTCGTGGAGCTTCGAATGAACACAGAAAAAAGAGTGCGGACGAGGTTAGGCTGGCGTTGGCTCACAGCCCTGGGGCTGGCGATGTCATTACTGGCCGGCATCCTCGTAACCAATAGTGCCAAAGCCCAGAATGTTGAAAGGCCCAACGCTTCCGCCAAAGGCGCGCTGACCAGGTACGCCTGGGACCTTACCGCGGCTGCAGAGCAGGGCCGCTTTGATTCGTTAACGGAAAGACGCGACGAAATCAACCGGGCCATCGAGATACTGTCCGGGTCTAACAAGAACAATCCGGTTGTGCTGAGCGACTCACCAGCCGTGCGCGACCTCGTGGCCTCAGGCGTTGCGCGACGCCTCGTCAAAGCTGATGTGCCTGAAGCGCTGTTTGGCAAGCGCCTGTTCAAATTAAATCTTGAAGTGTTGTTCCACGATTCGAAAACTGCCGGCGACCTCGTAAATAACATTTCGGCAATTCTCTCTGAAGTTGCGCAATCCGATTCGAAAATCATTCTGCTGATCGATCCCATCCAGTCTTTGATGGGTCCATCCGCGGCATTTGACGGCGCCGCCTCCGCGATGTTGCGCGATGCGATCAAAAGAGGCGATGTTCAGTGTTTCGGTACTTCGACCGATATCGCCTTCAAGGAAAACGTTGCGAGCGATGAATTCCTGGCGCCGCTCTTCGTTGGTGTCGAGATGCAGGAAGTTACGGACCAGACCGATGACAGCGCCAAGTCAGAAAACAATGCCAACCCAAACGCAGAAGAGTTCGTTGGCGATAACATCTCGGCGGACTTGCGCGAATTGGTCGGAAGCCGTAACGCTCCCGATCGGGTCAAGGCAATCCTCCAGGTCAACAATACTAATAGCCAGGCGCTGAAGGCCCAACTGTCGAAGTACGGTGTCAACATTGAATCGCGGATGCCGCAGTTTGGTGCGTTGGCCGTGGATATCCCCACCAAAGCCATCGAGAAGATTGCCGATAGCGGCAATTACCTTTCTCTCGACCGTCCGATTAATGGTCTGGGGCACGTGGAAGAGACAACGGGCGACGAGGCCATGTTGGCGCAGCCCGGAAACAACTCGCTGGATGGCAGCAGCATTGGCATTGCCATTCTTGATTCAGGCATTTCGAGCAAGCACAAATCGGTGGCGGGTCAGATCGTCTACAGCCGCGATTTTACCGGTGAAGGCACGACTGAAGATTCGTACGGTCATGGAACTTTCGTGGCCTCGATGATCGCTTCGAAGCACGGATCGTACGGTGGCATCGCGCCGGGCGCGAACCTCGTCAATTTCCGTGTACTCAATTCAAAGGGCACTGGCTCACTGTCGGCGCTCCTCGCGGCGCTGGATGCGGTGATGTCCAACCGCGCCGCCTACAATATTCGCGTCGTTAATGTCAGCCTGGGAACGGCCGCCGTTGATTCTTACAAAAACGATCCGCTCTGCCGCGCCGTCCGGCGTCTGGTCGACGCGGGTATCGTGGTTGTCGCCGCGGCTGGTAATGATGGCAAGGATGTTCTGGACCCCAGGGTCTACGGCCGCATTCATTCGCCCGGCAACGAACCTTCGGCGATCACAGTTGGCGCCGCGAACACGTTCGGCACCGATCCCCGTAGTGACGACGGAGTCACCACCTATAGCTCGCGTGGACCGACCCGCAGTTACTGGAAAGATGGACGGGGCATCAAGCATTACGACAACCTGATCAAGCCGGACCTGGTTGCGCCAGGCAACAAGATCATCGGCGCCGCCGCACCAAATAACAAGCTGCTGCAACTCAATCCTGAGTTGCTGGTTGGCAATGGAAATACCAGCAACGGCAAAGGCAATATGCGGATGAGCGGAACCTCGGTTTCGGCCCCGATCGTGGCCGGCGCTGTCGCAGCGCTGTTGGAAGCCAACCCAAAGCTGACGCCAAACATGGTGAAGATGATCCTGATGTACACCGCGCAGCCGTTGGCGAAGTTCAATACTCTCGAACAGGGCGCAGGCGAACTCAACATTGAAGGCGCCGTGCGATTGGCGAAACTGATTCGCACGGACCTGTCTGCTTCAACTAAAGTGGGCGCACCGCTGTTGACCTCAGCCGCGCCGTCTCCGCAGAGCACGATCGCCACCCAGACTTTCAAATGGTCCCAGGGCGTGCTGTTCAAATACGACTGGGCCAAAGGGTCAGAGCTGATCACCAAGTACCAGGGAGTCTACGGTCAGGGCGTGCTGCTATGCGATGGTGTGTTGATTACCGACGGCGTGCTCCAGTCCGACGCCAGCAAGCTCTCCAGTGGGGTTCTGCTTAGCGACAACATCATCGTCAGCAATGGCATCACCATGGGCGACGGCACCGTGTTAATGAGCAACGCAATGCTGCTCAACGACGGTATCATGGTCGGCGATGGCATCATGGTCGGCGACGGCATCATGGTCGGCGACGGCATCATGGTCGGCGACGGTATCATGGTCGGCGACGGTATCATGGTCGGCGACGGTATCATGGTCGGCGACGTACTCCTCCACGGTGACAACACTAGCTGCATGACGGCCGAGTAAGCTTGATGCCTCAAGGGCGAATCGCTTTACTCTGCCGTTGACGCCCCCAAGAGGGGCTGCAAACTTTTCCCCCGCAAACGAAGGTCAGGAATAAACCCGCTGATAAACGTCACGGCTTAACCAGCCGCCACGACCGGCCTCTCCCAGGGCGCGCGTCGTTAGATTGACTGAATCTCCTACTTTTCATTTAGAGCCCGCACAAATAAAGCCTGCCAGTAATCTCAATGGCATTCTTCGAGGTCCCTGAAGGAAGCCATCTGTCATCTCCTTTTTGATCGACGGTACTTTGCGACGTGTGATATTTTCACCTCGTAGATACTTCGGGTCGCTGGCTTCCTCGGGAAGTTGTTGCGCTCTGTTCTGAGTTGCGAGAGCGTGAAAAGGAAGCCGCATTCGGAGTTTATTGAGGTGTACAATTGTTCCCACGCAACCACCCGATTGTGATGACAGACGGAGACACGCTCTGAGCAAAGGGACCGTTTGAGCAAAGAAGGTCAATATTCTGACAATCCCGTCGTAGATCTGGCGCATGCCCGGGCAAAGCTGCGTTCGCGAGGTCGCAAAGGCTCGCCCACGTCATCAGCGGACGAGCTCGAGGCCATTAATCTCCTTCTGGACAAAGGCCATTCGGTCGAAGCCAGGACCCGACTCGATTCCCTGATATCAGCAGCGCGTAACGATCCGGCCTTGCTGGCCGGCGCCCGTCTCGCTCTCTCGCTCGTCCTCGAAATGCATGGAGAGCGCCATGAGTCGTTACAAGCCGTCGCGATGTACGAGGCTGAAGAGGAACGAGCAAAACTGGATCCCATGCTTTCGCTGAGGCTCCGAGTGCAGACCAGCCTCGCCTACAACTATTCTGGCGACCACCCGAAAGCGATCACGCTCTTGAAAACGGCGCTGCGCGATTTGGAGGAGCAAGGAACGAACCTGGATGCCGGGATAGTCTATGCTGCGCTCGCGCGAGTTTATCGCAGCATTAACGAGTATCAGATCGCGCGCGACTACTCGCAGCGGGCATTGGAGAGTTATCGGCTCAGCGGCGACTGGCGCGGGCTGGCAGAGGCGTACTTCGGGATCGCGACCAGCGACTACCAGGAAACGCGAAACGAATCGGCGCTGGAAAACTACGAGCATGCATTAAAGCTGGTCGGTGATCATCCAGCGACGTTTCTGCTGGGAAAGATTTACGCGAACATGGCCGGCGTTTGTTGGTTTCTCAAGCGTTCCCAGGAAGGCATTCAATATCTGGAAAAGGCCATCGGTTATTACGAACGGACCGATCACAAGATCAACGCCGCACTTGGTTATAACAATCTCGGCATGAACCTGATTCTCGTGGGCCAATGGGATCGCGCTCAGGAAGCACTCAATCGGGCACTCGCCTTCCTCACCGAAGTGAACGAGCGGGACGACAAGGTGCCGATGGCTCTGGATTCGCTCGGTGAACTGGCTATGCTCCGCGGCGATCTCGACGAAGCCAGAGGTTATCTTGAACGGGCTGTGGCGATGGCCGCTGAGAACGGGAACAAGTGGTATGAGTGCCAGGCCCTGCGCACGCTGGCACGCTGTCTCTCCGCAATGAAATCAAGCGCGGATGCCAGAGCAACGGCAGAACGAGCGCTGGAAATGGCCCAACGCATTGGCGACCGTCAGGCGATTTGCGAATCAGAGCTGCTGCTGGCTGAAAGCCACCTTCAGGTCGGCGATCTCGATTACTGTGCGTCGGCTTTGGAGAAGATAGCCGAACAAACATCGGACTCAGCCGCCGACATGGTGCTGGCAGGCGAGGCCCAACGCCTTCGGGGTTTGTTGGCCCTCGCGCAATCTGACGCGCCACTCGCAGCGCAGCATTTCGGCCGCTGCGTGTCGATCTTTGATTTGCTCGGCGATCGATATCGCAGCGCCCGCTCGCATCACGACCTCGGCCGCGCTTATGCGCTGGCACAGCCGGAGCTGGCTGCAGAGCACCTGACTCGGGCCGTGAACGTTTTTCGCGAACTGGGAGCGCGCCTCGATTTGGAATCAGCCGAAGTGGACTTGGCTGAGCACGATCAAAGTGCGCCGCAGCAACAGCGCCGGGGCGAGGCAGTGCTGCAATTGGTCACTTTGCGATTGGCCGAAGCGGTCGCTTCGCGCGCCTTGCTTTTGCGAGAACTGGCAGCCGTGATCCGTCAGGAAACCAGTGCACAACGCGTGGTCATCCTCGAACCCGACGAAGAGCAACGGAACCGTGTGGTTGTCGCTCAGGGTTGCGACGGCGCCGAGGCCACGGCTATCGCAGATGAGTTTTCGTCGCTCGAAACCGATACCGCACGTGAACGTTTTGCGAAAAAACACGACGCCGCGGTGATCGCGCTCCGATCGAGCAATTCCCTGCCGGCCACGCTTTTGATTTCGCCGCGCGATGCCGCGCTGCCTGCCGGCGGGCTTGCGCTGGAACCGTTGCTGCGCGTCGTTGAACTCGGAATGGATGTTTGCGCCTTGCGCGCGCGCGCGCCGGCGAGTCAAAGCACGCAGGAGGAAGGCGGAATTGCCGGAGCGAGTTTGCTGCCCGGCTTCATTCATTCCAGTCCGGCCATGACTCGGCTGGTCGAGGAAGTCCACAAGATCCGATCGTCGGACGTCACGGTGCTGGTGACGGGCGAATCGGGCACCGGCAAAGAACTCGTCGCCCGGGCCATCCACGCACTCTCCTCGCGCCGGAAGAAGATCTTCGTGCCGTTTAACTGCACGGCGGTGCCGAAAGAGCTGTCCGAAGCGTATCTTTTTGGTCATGTCCGCGGCGCATTTACCGGCGCTGTTTCCGACTCGCCCGGGGTAATTCGAACGGCGGCCGGTGGAACTCTCTTCATCGACGAAGTGGGCGACTTGCCACTCGATCTACAGCCGAAGTTACTGCGCTTCCTGCAGGAAGGCGAGATACAGCCGCTGGGTGAACGTAAACCAATTCAGGTTGATGTGCGGATCATCGCGGCCACGAATACAGATCTGGAAACGATGGTAGAGCAGGGTCGGTTTCGGGAGGATCTATACTATCGTCTGAACGTGATTAGACTGCGGGTCCCGCCGCTGAGAGAGCGCCGATCGGAAGTACCTTCGATCGTTAACTATTACATTAATCACTACTCGGCAAAGTTTGGCCGCCACAACATTCAGATCACTCCTCAAGCGGTCGATCTGTTGATGGTCGGCGACTGGCCCGGCAACGTGCGCGAGCTTTGCAACGAAATCCAGCGGGTCGTCGCGCGGACGGAAAACGACCGTTGGATCACACCCGAAGACCTTTCACCCGAATTGCGGCGCGTCGGTGTGCCGGCCATGCCACCTTCCAGCGTGGCCGTGCTGGGCACCACGAACACCGGCCGTTCAGAGATCGTGCCGCTGAAAAACGTCACGCTGGCCGACGCGCTCTCGGAAGTCGAGCGGCGCATGATCAGCGAGGCGCTGCGTAAGCACAAGGGCAATATTTCCCGCGCTGCCCGCGAACTCGGCCTGACTCGCCGCGGTCTGTATCTCAAGCTTGAACGTTACGAAATGAACCCGGGAGCCGCCAACGGGACCACGGATTTCTGAGCCGATGGAATTCCTTTTACAAAATGCATTTCCCCGTTTAGAAGATCACACAAGAGTTTTCACCCGATTACGGGTGAGATGTCTATAGAACGCAGTCCAAGACGGACACCTGCTCCGTTCGAAGGAGCGGACTGATTCTTGAGTGATAATAGTCTAGCTGCCCTCCGCTCCTTCGAACGGAGCAGGTAGCCGGGGATGGCCCGGGTCTATAAACATTTCACTCCTAACGGAGTGAAGCCTTCCAGCGCTCGACTCAGATGTTTCTGGTTGGCGCCTTGGCTTGTCGTAATTTAGTGGCCAGCCTATTTCTTCACACCAAAACAATTGTCGCGAAACTCCACGCCAACTCATCTTCCGCGTCCGGCAAACTTCAGCACGCGTCCCAGGATTGCATTCAGTTCTGGCACCTTGAGTGCAGCCGTGACGGCGAAGTAAATAAGACCGTAAGGAACCAGGACCAGCGCCGCAATGATCACCGGATGGCGACCGCCAATGGCGAGCTTAATGAACCAACCCACGCCGGCGCCGGCCACCGCGGCCAGCCAAAGCTTCGCTATATAATTAAGCGGTAGCCCCGTCTGTCCAATGCGCCTATTCAGAGTCCGCCTGAGCAAGGCAAACTCAATCCAACCGGCGATGCCTGCCGAAGCCGTCAGCCCAGCAACGCCCCATTTTGGATCGATGCCGATTGCCGTTGGCAAAGGAATCGCGAACAGATAACCAAGAACAGTTGTCAGGGTCACTCTTATGACCGCGTAGAGCAGTGGCGTCCGTGTATCGTGCAACGCGTAGTACGTTGACGCATAAAGCCGGCCGAGAGTGGAAGCGAGCAAACCGATAGTTGAACCCGCCAGAATTCCCCAGACATATTTTGAGTCGCCGGCATTAAACCGGCCGGATTGATAGAGGGCCGCAGTCATTACGTCACCAAACGCCATCATGGCCATGACTGAAGGAACGATAAAAAAGGCGATCCGCCGCAGCCCCTGATCCAAACGGATGCGCAGTTGGACCGCCACCTCGCTGGTCGTACCGAGGGCGCTGGACATCGCCGGCAGTTCGGCCGCGGAGATAGACATGCCGAACAAACTTACCGGCAGCGTGTAAAGACTTTGCGCGTAGGCAAGTGCGGCCACCGCCTGGGCGCTGATTAGTCCGGCCAGCATTGCATCCACAAACGCCGAGATTTGCACCACGCCTCGACTCATGAACACGGGGAAGAAGTTTCGCAACACCGTGCGAACGTTTTCGCTCGCTATGTCCAGGACAGGACGAAGGCGGCGAATCAGTTTCAAGACCGTCGGCATTTGCACGCCGAATTGCAACGCACTTCCCGCCACCGAACCCCAGGCGGCCAGGATCACCAGATGAAACTGGTCCTCGCGTCTGCCAAACCAAATCAGTGTGGCAATCAGGGCCAGATTCCATACCACTGGCGCAGTGTAAGAAAGGAAGAAGCGGCGGTGACTGTTGAGCACTCCCAGACACCAGGCGGACAAAACCAAAAGCCCAGCGCCGGGAAAAAAGATTCTGACGAGTTGGATCGTCAAGGCACGGGTAGGCTCGTCGAAACTATACGCAAAGAGCCTGACAAAAAAAGGCGTCGTCAAAACACCGGCCAGGACAATTACCGAAGTTGCCAGCGCCAACAGAGTAAGCACCGCATCCGCGACCCGTGAGGCTTCCTTTTTGTCTCCCTGGGCCAGAAGTTTGGCGTAGACCGGAATGAACGATGCCGAGAGAGCACCTTCGCCAAAAACGTTTTGTAGGAAATTGGGAATTCTAAAGGCGGCGCTGAACGCGCCCATGGCATCCGACGTGCCGAGGTAGTGAGCAAACACTCGCTGCCTGACGACGCCGATGATCCGGCTGAGTAAGATTCCGGCGCCAACCATGAACGCGGACTTGGCTGTGCTTTCCCTTTCATCGCGTTCGACAGCCCGAGCTCCGGGGAAGGTACCCGTGGCTTCGCCGACGACGTCGACAGTTTCACCGGCTATCTCGGAAGCCGTGCTGCGGGCGTCGAGACCTCGTGAATTTGAGTTGACGGGAGATGTGGCGTCGGAACTGCCGCCTGCGGATTTCGAACCGGGGACTTGTGACTGGGGACCGGAGTCCTGCTGGTCATTCATTTGTTAGAGTTAGATTCGGACTAAAGGAACCTCTGAGCAAGTGTGTTCGACGCGTAGCGTCGACATGGACTTCGCCCGGCGTTTCTACGCCGGGGATCGGGCTGTCACCTATTCTTCGTCGCGTAGCAACAATTGATTTCACACTAGCTTCAAGCGTCGCTACGCGACGCGAACACTACGTTGACCTTTCCCGGCCTTGAAAGGCTGGGGCTAAATTCACGTCGACGCTACGCGTCGAAGAACTCGTTCAGCGCTTCCTAAAGATTGTAATCCCTGATCTTGGTCAAGAGCGTTTTGTAACTGACTCCCAAAGCCTCGGCGGCGCGAGTCTTGTTGCCGTCACTCTCAACCAGGGCATCGGCTATCTTGCGCCGCTCAATCAGAGCCACGGCTCGCTCTGCTGCCTCGCCCAGGGTTCCGGAAGTATCGAAGCCAAAGGTTTTGGGATCGCGTCCCTCGATATTCGTAAAACCAAGATCGCGCGGTTCCAGATTCGTGTCGTCAGCGAGAATGCAGGCGCGTTCGATCGAGTTCTGAAGTTCGCGGATGTTCCCCGGCCAACGATGCGCGCGCAAAGCCGCCACGCTGACATCGCTGAGCGTAGCGGCGCGGCCGCGAAGTTCATTTCCGATTTGCGCCGCGAAGTGATGCCCAAGCAAGACTACGTCCTCGCCGCGTTCGCGCAACGGCGGAATCTCGATGGGAAAGACTGCCAGCCGAAAGAAAAGATCGCCGCGAAACTCGCCTTTATCCACGGCTGCGCGGAGTTCCTTGTTCGTGGCGGCGACGACACGCACGTCGACCGGCACCGGACCGCGGCCGCCGATCCGATCGACGCACTTCTCTTCGATCACTCGCAGCAACTTGCCCTGCACGGCCAGCGGCAACTCTCCGATTTCATCAAGAAACACCGTGCCGCCGGAAGCGAGTTCAAACTTACCGAGACGACGATCGCCCGCGCCGGTGAAGGCGCCGCGCTCATGTCCGAACAACTCGTTCTCGATCAGCGTTTCCGGAATAGCCGCGCAGTTAATGGCGACGAAAGGTTTGTCGCGACGATTCGAGAGATGATGAACCGCCCGCGCGAAAAGTTCTTTGCCGGTCCCTGATTCGCCCAACAACAACACGGTCGCTTCCGTCTGCGCGACGCGTTGCGTCTCGGCCACGACCCGTTTTATCGCTTCAGATTCACCAATGATCCGCGGAAAACCATAATGCTTTGACCATTCTTCGCGCAGCAGAATATTTTCTGTCCGCAGACGTGTCTGTTCCAGGGCCCGCTCGACCAGCAACAGCAGATGGTTCGAATCAACCGGCTTCTGGAGGAAATCGTGAGCGCCGTCTTTCATCGCCTGCACGGCCTCATCGATCGAGCCGTACGCCGTCATCACGATTACGGGCACGTCACCATCCGCGCTGCGCGCCGCGCGCAACACGTCTAAACCCGAGCCATTGGGCATGCGCAGATCAGTCAATACGATCTTGTGAGGAACGCGGCCGATTTCATTGATGGCTTCGCGCGCATCCGCGGCTTCGGTAACGGAATAGCCGGCGTGCTCCAGCGTCAGCCGCAGCACGCGGCGCAGGCTTTCTTTGTCTTCGACAAGGAGAATGTCAGGCATGAAGTCAGTAGCGCCTGCGTTAGCAGGCGGGTGGACGGCGCATTGAGTGCCGCCGCGTTCATCATTCACTGCGATGCGCGGAGTGTCAAGCAGAACAACTGTGGGGGTGGTGTCTAACTTAACGGCGTATAGAGTACCAACTTTAGTTGGGTTCTTTCTTACTTAACAAAAGCCCGACAAAAGTCGGTACTCTGAACACCGCTTATCAAAGTAGGCACTGCCAACTGTGAGCATCGTAACTGGTCGGAAGGTTTTGTGCCTCTCGTCTTTCGATGTTTCTTGGAGACCAGGAAAGCTTCATCCCTGATGCTCGGAACTCCATCGTCCAAGCTTTGAGCTTAAGCGGTTATGCTCGGAGCTTGAGGGTTGGCGTCTTGAGCATGACCGTTAATGCTCTGAGGTTCGCGGGAGATGTTCGGAAAACCACGGTTGATACTTTGAGGTTCACAGTTGATGCTCAGAAGACCATCGTTGATACTCCCGGGGTCAAAGTTGATGCTCCGAACACCAACGTTGATGCTCCAGGGTTCAAAGTCGATGCTCGGAACACCACCGTTGATGTTCCGAGCATCAAGTATTGTGGCGCAACCTCAGCAAATGCAAAGGGTTACACCCGGAAAGCGCCCGGTTTGCGGAAATCCAGCTTCTGCGCCTTAAGGCTTGGGCGCTGCGGCCGGTTTCGGCTTGTTGGCCTTCTGGAACTGCTCGCCTAACTGGTCGGCCAGCGGCTTGAGACCGGCAGTGTTCTTGGCGGCCTCTTTGACGTAGTTGTAGACCTGAATTCCGCCCTGCATCGCCTCGCCGCCGACCGCCATCCGAGTGTCGTCTATCTGCGAAGCAACCGAATCGGCCAATGTGGCGAGTTCTGTCAGCGCGTCAAAGAGGTCAACATCTTTCTGGAAGGCCGCCACGCCGAAACTGGCCGGGAGAATACCCGGGTTGCCCTGCGCGGCTACGGATGCGTTCTTAACAAACGACAGCCTGTCCGGTCCGGTTTTGAAGATGGTCTTCCGTTCATCTGCCGTCAGATTAACCAGGAAGGGAAGTTTGGTGAGTATAGCCGCGAAAGCGTCCTTAATGGCTTGCAGGTCGGCGGCCGAAACGGAAGCATCGATGTTTTGGTAAGGCATTGTTGAGTTCTCCTTAAGTGAGTGATCGTTGTAGTTTGGGATTACGTGCAAATCGTCTTGCAACGCCCGGCACTTTAGCTGCGAATCGAACCTGCTGTCAAGAGAATTGGAACAGAGAATTGGAACGGATCTGCCTTGATAAGAATCGTTACTTGACGCGCCGCAGCTCCTAAACCAGCATTGCGGCCTTCTTTCAGACCCGGCCTCGGGAGAGCCACGTCTGAACAAGACAGAAAGTGGCGGGATTCTCATTCCCGCAACTTTTGTCTATTCAGTCTCGCGGTGAGGACGATTCATGCTCTTCCGCTGTTGATATGAAGATGGCAAATGGTCGCAACTGGGTTAGCCTCGACGTCGCATCCTTTACTTAAGAAAAGGTGGTTGACGCCGCCGAAGATAGAGCGTATGGTGCGTTCACTTTTTAATGGGCTAACCTACGAGCCTCTGCCATTCTCCCGACATACTCGCCAATTAGTCTTTCCAACAAACCGTAAGGTCTAGTGGTACCTACATAATCCGTCGCGGGGCATTCTCAGGATCTGTTTCTAAGTCACTTCGCACTGCCCGGAGCGGTCGTCGCTCGCACCGATTGAGACGGCTAAGAAGGAATCCTGATACCGCTTAATCTTCAAAGAACACTTGAAAGAGGCACAAAGATGAAAACGAATTCACGAAGCTTGAAGGCGAAGATCTGGTTGGCGACAGCAGTGAGTTTTGTTCTTTTGTTGCTGGCTGGCACGGCCTCCGCACAGTGGACCGGCACCACCAATATTAACAACACCAACAGCGGCAACGTCGGCATCGGCACGGCGAGTCCCACATACAGATTAGAGGTGTTCGCTAATCCCGGAATAGCGTCGGCTTTGGGACTAGTCTTTAACAGCGCCTCGGAACAGGCGTTCCACATCACCAATACAAATACTGGCGGGAATACGTGGTCGCTTGGCCCAGGAATTGGGACATCAGCTAGTACTTTTGGTATCTATGCTTTTGGTTCTGGCATCATGCAAACTATCGATACATCAGGTAACACAGCGATGGTTGGTCATCTCACCGTCTTGGGTACAGGTAATTCTTCCATAGCTGGCAACGTCGGCATAGGCACTAATGCGCCCGGCGAAAAACTCGAAGTTGCCGGAAATCTCAAGCTCACCGGATCGGGAAACATTGATGCTGCGGGCACTATTACCGGTGCTAACATCAAAGCGAAATTCCAGGACATGGCCGAATGGGTTCCTTCCTCGGAACAGATTCCTGCCGGCACCGTCGTAGTTCTCGACGCCACCAAATCCAACCAGGTAATTCAATCCACAAAGGCTTACGACACGCGGGTGGCCGGAGTCGTCTCTGAAAAGCCGGGCATCACTCTGGGCGAAAGCGGCGCTAACAAAGTGCTGGTGGCGACTACTGGACGGGTCCTGATCAAGGTGGATGCGTCGAACGGCGCCATTCACATCGGCGATCTACTGGTCACCAGCGATAGCCCCGGAGTGGCGATGAAGTCCGAGCCGATCACGATCGGCAATCGGAAGATGCACATGCCGGGAACGCTGATCGGTAAGGCGCTTGAGCCATTGGAAAAGGGTTCGGGCAAGATTTTGGTTCTGTTGAGTTTGCAGTAGCGTCACGGACTCTGCCCTTTGGTAATTGTGCTTGCGAGCACGCTGCATAATTTGGCGGCCAACTTTGAAGAGGAGACATCCCATGCGACGCCCGAAGTTCTCATTTAATCTCACAATGCCCGCAGGTTGGATTCAACTAGTTAGCCTTGTGCTCTGCTGCTCGTTGGTTTCGCCCTGCCTGGCAGCGATGCCTCTCCGGACGAGCGCAGACCTGTTGCATGAGAAGGAACGGTCTTACATTCTTTCGCTACAGACCCGACCGACTCCGACGCCCGCTGATGGCAGACGCGAAATCTCATCTGGGCCATATGTCCCTGCCGCTTTGCGGCCAGACAACGCTGAGCGCAGAGCAAACGGGAAGGACGGAAAGCGTGTTCAAGCGCCGCCAATCAAACGGGGCGCACCCGTGCTGAATCTTCCCGAGTTGTCGCAATCGCGCAAGACCCGCAAATCAAAGGTGACTGAGACTGCTTCAGGTGCTGCCACCGAGAAGGGTGTCTCCAGTGCTTCATTCCAGGCCGAGGCTACGCCGATCTGCGGTGATTGTGATCCTGGCGGTGGTGGCGGCGCCGGCGGAGCCGATCCCTATTTCGGTACGGCGCGCATGAGGCCGATCAATCAGACGGGAGTTCCCGGCGTCACTCTCGGTTCCCGCAACTTCAATTGGAGTCTGCCACTGGTGGTGCTGCCGGGACGCTCTGGCCTCGATCTGTCAATCTCCCTGTATTACAACTCGCTGATATGGACTAAGCAGGGCAACGCGATTCAATACAACGCCGATCACGGCACGCCCGCGCCGGGATTTCAAATTGGCCTGCCGCGGCTGCAAGCGCAGTTCTTCGACGCGGACAGCAACTCAAACGCTTACATCATGGTCACGCCTTCCGGTGGCCGCGTAGACATGAACCAGGTGGGCTCGACAAACATCTACGAGTCTGCGGACAGCACCTACACGCAATTGACCTCGGGCAGCACTCCGGTGGTGCGCACGACTGACGGAACGCAATATGTGTTTGGCACCCAGGTGAGCGCCGAATGGCGCTGCACAAAGATTGAGGATCGAAACGGCAACTACATCTCGGCCTCTTACGACTCGACGAACGGTCATATACAAACCATTACGGACACGCTGGGTCGCGTACTCAACTTCAACTATGACGGCGATAATAATCTTTCGACGATTACGCAGACCTGGGGCAGCAACACACATACCTGGGCCACTTTCAACTACACCACCGTACAAATGTCGTTCAGTTTTACGGGCTTGACCGCATATGGCGCGACCAATAATGCCAATCAGACCGTACTCGATTTTATCGCGTTTCCAGAGGGCATTTCGTATCACTTCGACTATAACTCTTACGGCCAGGTCTATCAGATTCGGCACCACGCGCCGGACACTCACGAGCTCGAGCACGTCTTCTACAACATCAATAACCCAGGGGTGCAAACCGACTGTCCACGTTTTACTGAACGCCGCGATTACGCCCAGGACTGGAACAGCAACTGGAACAATCAAGATGCAATCACCTCATATTCCGTAACAACCGGCGCCGCCTGGACCACACCAGAGACGGGCGCGTCGCAAACCGGCACTCTGGTGCAGCAGACCGCTCCGGACGGCACTGTCTACAAAGAATATTCCCGTGCGTCCGGCTGGGATGCGGGGTTAACTCAGTTGAGCGAATTCTGGTCGGACACCGTCAATAAGAAGAAATGGATCAGCACTATGTGGACACAGGACAACCTGGCGCTGAATTTTCCGCAGAACCCGCGCGTTGTCGAGACCAACATCTATGACGATGGGACCAACCGGCGACGGACTACAATTGCATACAACCAGGGTTATAGCCTGCCAACCAGCATCGGAGAATATGCCGGGGCATACGGCCAGACTCTGTTGAGATCTACGGCAATGAGTTACCGAATGGATGCCGCTTATATCGATCGCCGGATCATTGGGCTGCCGGGCGAACGAGTGGTTTACGACGGCCCGAGCGGCAATATCGTTTCCAGACAGGTTTATCACTATGACTGGGCCGATCATTTCTTTTCGGCGCAACAGCCATCGACCAATTTTGACGCGGCGAATTATCCATCAACGTTCCGCGAGGGGCGCGGGAACCTGACGGCCATTCGCCGCTACAATTGCGCGACCAACGCGACTGCCTACGATGAAAACCAGGGCGTCTGGATGCAATTGAATGGGTACAACATGGCCGGCTCGAATGTCTGGAGCGAAGACGCGAGCTGGCATACGACCCAGATCAGTTACGACGATTCTTTCTCGGATGGCAACAACAGCCGCAACACTCTGGCCTTTCCGACGACGGTAACTGACCCGGACGGCTACGCTTCAACCGCGCAATACAACTACGACTTTGGCGCGATCACCAGGACGCATGTGCCGGCCAGCGGGGTTGCGCAAAGTATCACTTATCTGGATGTGGTGCGGCAGTACGATGACTTTGGCCGTATTGAAACTATCACTAACCAAACCAACTACGCCTTCACTCACTTTGTCTATGAAACAAATGCCAATTTTGTGCACACCTATCAGACTGTGATTGATTTGACGCAGGCCAACGAGTTTCATTCATGGCAGATTCTGGATGGCGCGGGTCGAGTACGTGAGTCCGCTTCCGATCATCCGGGCAGCACGGGCGGCTTTACCGGCCGCTATGTCATCTATGACAACATGGGCCGGGTGACTGAACAATCGAATCCCACGGAGATCAATAGTTCATGGGTGCCCAGCGGCGACGATGCGGCGGGGTGGCATACGAGCCAGCAAACGTATGACTGGAAAGGACGCCCACTGCAAACAACCAACGCTGACGGCACGACGCGCATTATGAGCTATGGCGGCTGCGGCTGTGCGGGAGGCGAAGTCACCACGGTGCAGGACGAGCACGGCAGGCAGCGTCGTTTCACCAAAGATGCGCTCTCGCGTCTGGGCACGGTGGAAGAGTTGAACTGGAACACCACGGTCTATGCGACGACCGGCTACAGCTACAATGCGCGCGATCAGATTACGGAAATCAATCAGGCCGGACAGATACGCAGCTTCGTCTATGACGGTCACGGCCGTTTGCAAACGCGCACCACGCCCGAGCAGGGCGCGACCAGCTACAGCTATAACGATGACGACACGACGCACGTGGTGACCGACGCTCGGCAAACGACGACCACTTACGGCTATAACAATCGTCACCAGATAACCTCGCTCGCCTATAATGTCTCGGGAGACCCGACGGGACAAACCACCGCAACGGCGAATGTCAGCTTTGCTTATGACGCGGCGGGCAATCGCACTGCGATGAGCGATGGTTTGGGTGCAGTGAGTTATGTCTACAACAACCTGGCGCAGATGAGTTCCGAGACGCGCCAATTCAATAACTTGGGCAACGGGCTGGGTTCTTATATCTTGAGCTATGAATACAATCTCGCCGGTGAATTGAAGAACGTCACTAATCCCTGGGGCGCGCAGGTGGGATACGACTATGACAAGGCGGGCAGGTTACAGAATGTGAGCGGCTCGGGCTACGCTGGAGTTTCCAACTATGCGAACGGGTTTAGCTATCGAGCGTTTGGCACGATCAAAGGGATGAACTACGGTCACGGCCACGCTCTTTCAACTGGTTATGACAATCGGCTAAGGCCGACGACGTGGAATGTCTCAGGAGTGCTGGGCTACAACTACACCTACAACGATACCTATATGCACGAGTCTACCGGGCGGGTGAGTTATGCGCAGAACATCTATGACTCGACACTGGATCGCAGTTATGAGTATGACCAGGTGGGGCGGTTGGCGATCTCGCATACAGGGACCGAAGCGCGGGCGCACGTGTTCGATGGCAACCTCTGGGGGACGATGGATGGACCTTACTCGCAGGGCTATGACTATGACGTGTGGGGAAACGTGACGCACAAGTACGGTTGGGGCGGCGAAGTGCAAGGAGGCTCAGCCGGACAATCGAGCGACATCTATTACAGCTACACCGGTAACCGTCGTAATGGGATCGGCTATGACGCCGCCGGCAACCTGACCAACGACCGGACGCAGAGTTTCAGCTACGACGCGACGGGACAGCAGACGTACGCGTCAGGAATCGGTGCTGGAGGCAGCGCGCCGGCGTTTACCGACGATCCATTGAATCCACCAAACGCGCCGAAGACTGAAATCAAATTGATTCACCTGACTCAGTTGCGCGATGCCGTGAATCAACTGCGAGTGCGAGCAGGTTTGGCAGCGGTGACCACATGGAATCCCGATCCCGACCCGCACCAGAATGAAACTTACGTACATCACAATCACATCCAGCAATTGCGGACGAAGTTGGAAGAAGCCTTGACGGCGTTGCATCTGCCGGTGGGAGGCTACGCTCATGCAGGCCCTAACCAGGGAGATACGATTTACGCGATCGACTTTCAGGAGTTGCGGGACAAGATCAAAGACGCGTGGACGGCGCTAGCTGCATCAGCGCTCTCTCAGTCGTACGATGGCGACACCTTGCGAGTGAAGAAGATCGAATATGGCGCTACAACTTATTACTTGAGAAGCAGCGTCCTGAGCGGACAGGTCATTGCTGAGGTTGATGGGAATAACGTTTGGCAGCGCGGCTATGTTTACGCGGGCGGTAGCCTGATGGCGGTACAGCAGGGCGGGGTCTTCTGGATGCATGAAGATCCAATCACCAAGAGCAAACGCACTACCGATATGAATGGAAATGTGGTCAGCGCCATTGAACTCGACCCCTGGGGCGCGGACACGAATCGCTCAAGCTCCGCCGCATTCCAGCCGCGGAAGTACGCGAGCTACGACCGAGATGGGAATGGATCAGATGAAGCGATGTTCCGTCGTTACAATCGCAAGCGCTCTCGCTTTGACCAACCTGACCCTTACGAAGGCAGTTATGACTTCACCAACCCACAGAGTCTTAATCGGTATGCTTATGTGCAAAATGATCCGGTGAACTTTGTCGATCCGAGTGGGCTGGACATGAATATGTGCAGCGCTGAGTTCAGCTATGCCGATTGCGGCGGTGATGACGGGTTCTGGGGTAATAATCGCGGTGGTGGCAGTGGCGGCGGTTTTGGTGGAGATGTTGCTGAGTATAACCGGGAATATGGAGACCTTCCTGCGGGCGTGCGCGGACTCATGCACATCTATAATGAGCGTCTTGGAAACGCCATGGCTGGCAACGGATTTATGACCAATGCAGAACTAACCAGACAGTTCTTGATTTACTATGGTTATAGCGAAGACGGCAGTCTCTGGACGAGATTCAGCATTTCGGTTGATGTCGGCGGAAGCGGATATAGACCTTTTGACTTTGGCGGCTTACTCGATCGGTGGCCCCCCCAAGGGCCTTTCGATCGAACTTTCGGTTGGGGCGAACCGCGCATACCAACGACAAGAGTTACTCTTCCCGGTGGTGAACCAATCAGAATGACTCCACCGCGAGGCGTGGAAGGTACTGGTAATCCAGAAGGTCCTCGCTTGCCTGGGTTTGACCCGAGTTCCAATCTTCGCGCGCCGGTGAATGGGACACTTTGGCAAAGATGGAGCTTGAGGGCAGCTCTGGCGTGGCGAGCGATCATCAGTGGCGTTGGAAGTTCCGGCGATTTTATTGTAGTCCCGAATCCCGCACTGTTTCGTTGTCAGCTCGATCCCAACAGTTGTTTGCCGAAACGAAAAACGTGAACGTCAGAAATAGCTGCAGCAGTTTACCGCGAGGTGCCATCAAACACGTTATGCGGGCGTTGGACTGGATTCATCCTGTCGACTTGGATGGCATTGCGTTCGTTGAATTGATGGATGAAATGCCTGAAGAACTAGTTAATGCAGTCGAGCGTCGCAGGCATGCTAGAAAGGAAGGATTCAGTTTCAACGGCATTTACATGTCTAAGCTTGAGACCGAGCCCGCCCACATCATGCTTTTCATCCGAGACATTTATAGAGGCATACCGAAGATATTTGAGTTAACGACTGTTCCAACATTGCTCATTTGTCGAACTGTTGCCCACGAGGTCGGCCATCATCTCGTTGCCAAACAGGGATACATTTTTCAGCCGGACGAGAGATACGGAAAGTTCGAGTATGAAGAGGAAATGGCAAATCGCTATGCATTTCAGGTCTTGAAGAGAATGAACAAACGTTGGCGGTACAAAATCGGCTCTTGGTTGTCAAGACGTATTGCCTCTTCTCATTTCATTAGTGGTCTCGCTGATTGGGAACAGAAGAAATATGAGCGAGCCGCCGAACGCTGGTACAGGACATGGCTTCTGGATCCTGACCGTGAAGATGCGGTCGCGTGGTATTGGCACGCTAAGAAAGTCATCGAGGGGGTTGAAGTACCGCGCGCAATAAAGTACTAACCAACGCGGACGATCGTCTGCGGCCGACGACGTGGAACGTGTCGAATGTGCTGGGCTACAACTACACCTACAACGACACCTACCTGCACGAGTCGACTGGGCGGGTGAGTTATGCACAGAACATTTACGACGCGACGCTGGATCGGTCGTATGAGTATGACCACCTCGGGCGTTTGGCGATTTCGCATACAGGGACCGAAGCGCGGGCGCACGTATTCGATGGCAACCTCTGGGGCACGATGGACGGACCTTACTCGCAGGGCTATGACTATGACGTGTGGGGAAACGTGACGCACAAGTACGGTTGGGGCGGCGAAGTGCAAGGAGGCTCAGCCGGACAATCGAGCGACATCTATTACAGCTACCTCGGGAATCGGCGTAATGGGTTTGGCTATGACGCCGCCGGCAATCTGACCAACGACGGCGCGCAGAGTTTCAGTTACGATGCGACGGGGCAACAGAGTTATGCATCGGGGCTGGCCGCAGGAGGCAGCGCGCCGACGTTTACCGACGATCCGTTAGTATCGCAAGTGACCGTGATCAAGTTAGTGCACCTGACGGAGTTGCGTGCGGCGGTCGATCAATTGCGCGCGCGAGCGGGACTCAGCGCGGCTAGCTGGACCACAGATCCTAATCCTCAACAGTTTGTCACTACGGTGCATCACAATCATATCGTGCAGTTGCGCGCGAAATTGGAAGAAGCACTGGCTGCGTTGCATCTGCCAGTTGGGAGCTATGCTCATTCCGGTCCGAATCAGGGGGATACAATCTACGCCATCGACTTTCAGGAGCTGCGAAACAAAATCAAAGATGCATGGACTGCGCTGGCATCTTCGGCGCTCTCTCAGTCGTACGACGGCGACGGCTTGCGAGTTAAGAAGACGGAATATGGCTCGACGACGTGGTATTTGAGAAGCAGTGTTCTCGGCGGGCAAGTCGTTGCTGAGATCGACGGCAACGCAGTATGGCAACGCGGTTATGTTTACGTAGGCAGCAGCCTGATGGCTGTGCAACAGGGTGGAGTCTTCTGGATGCACGAAGACCCAATCACCAAGAGCAAGCGCATGACGGACAGCGGCGGGAATATAATTAGCACGGTTGAGCTTGACCCGTGGGGAGCGGACACCAACCGCTCAGGCAATCAAGCATTCCAACCAAAGAAGTACACAAGCTACGATCGCGATGGTAATGGCACGGACGAAGCCATGTTCCGAAGATATAATCGGAAGAATTCGCGGTTTGACCAACCCGATCCTTATGAAGGCAGTTATGACTTCTCCGATCCGCAGAGTCTTAATCGGTATGCTTACACGCAAAACGATCCGGTGAATTCTGTCGATCCGAGTGGACTGAATGCGGAACAACCGGGCTCTTCCTGCAGTACCAATGGTCATTATAATAATGGCATTATTGGAAACGACGGCAAGTGCTACGCGGGCCCAGGAGCAACGGTGACGGTGGGCGGCGGTGGCGATCCTTTCACGCTGACGGGAAGTGCAGCCATCCTAATGTTGTGGAACCCGACCGGCCGAAGCATAGGTGATCGCGATCCCGGCAGCGGCGGCGGCCCGCAGAACCCTTACGACATCCGCACGATTATTAGTGACGCCAAGAAGAAAGCTGCCAGACCCTTGACGCCATTTGAAAAAGCTCGAGCAGCCTGCGTGGCGCGAGAGACAGCAAAAGCCGATGCCGAGAGATCTCAGTACGTTGCGAATTACCCGAAAAGGATACGTAGGAGCGCAGTGTTTGGTGGCGTACGTGGCGCTGCTATGGGAGCATATGCTGGCGCCAACGGTGGTGAATTCCTGGAGCCTTTGGGCGGTGGGGTACCAGGTGCGATCGGAGGTGGAGTTATAGGCGGAATACTTGGTACCGGGGCGGGAGTTGTCGGGAGTTTGCTCACTGAACCCGCTTGGCGTTGGAACTACGACCGGTCAACATATCGACCGGCCCTCAACAGGATCGCAATCGATTGTGATGCTGAGGCAAGAACAGCCGTTAGCACCGCGATACTAACGGGAGGCCGCTGATGAGAAGAATTGGCTTCGGTGGGCTGAAAATGCTTCCGCTATTAAAGTACATAACTCTGTCTGTAATTGTTTCGCTAGTGGTTGGACTGATCATCGCGATTTTCTCTACCGACACGAGGAGCGAATTAGCCTTTTGGCTACTCTGGGTTACTGGGGCAGGTGTCATATTTGGCCTCATTGAATATGCATTGATTAGGAAACTGAGACGACACCGCAAATAAGACCTCGTACGATGGCGACGGGTTGCGAGTGAAGAGGACTGAGTATGGCTGGGCGACGTGGTATCTAAGGAGCAGTGTGCTCGGCGGACAGGTCATCGCTGAGATCGACGGCAATAACGTTTGGCAGCGCGGCTATGTCTATGCGGGCAGCAATCTGATGGCGGTACAACAGGGTGGCGTCTTCTGGATGCATGAGGACCCCGTAACGAAGAGCAAGCGCACGACGGACAACAGCGGGAATGTAGTTAGCGCAGTTGAGCTGGATCCGTGGGGAGCGGACACCAACCGCTCAGGCAATCAAGCATTCCAACCAAAGAAGTACACAAGTTACGACCGCGATGGTAATGGCACGGACGAAGCCATGTTCCGAAGATATAATCGGAAGAATTCGCGATTCGATCAGCCAGATCCTTACGAAGGCAGTTATCACTTAACTGATCCGCAAACCTTCAATCGATATGCTTACACCAAGAATGATCCGGTGAATTTTGTCGATCCGAGCGGCCTACTACTTGCGGACTTAGGTCTGCATACTTGGACAGTAACCGTGAAGGACGGGGGCAGCGCAATCGATGACGCTTACCTGCGGGCCATCTGGGACCTATATTTCCATGGGGGTGGCGGCCCCATTGGTGGCCGCGAGCCGGGCGGAGGTGGTGATGGCGGTGGACCGCAGAATACCACTCCTCAACGTAACCCTCAGTGCGATCAGAAAGTCGCAAGCATATTTGGCGGTAATGGGGCTGTGTCAACGGCCAGCGGGTTTGAGCCTTCAAATATTCTGAATGGAGCGTACCGGGGAGACACTACTGGTGACAATGGACAGCCTGTTTACGGACACCTAGGCAGTAGGGCGATGCATCTCTATGGTGGTGACCCTCCTGGAAGTGGAACGACCGACGTATATCTACCATCTGGTTACACGGCGCTATACGGCAATCCGCAAACGCTACCAGAGTATAGAGGCGGAAGTTTCGTAGCCTTCTACCCTAGCCTGAACGGCCTGCATAACGTTTCAATCATTGCCACACACGTCGCTGGGTTTACCGGTTCAAGCTCAGACCGGAATGCTGCCGGCTCCGTTTACATAGGCACAACTGGCGGCAGAGGAGCCAGCCCGACCGACAATCCTAATTACATCCACTCACACTTCGAACTTGTTCAGGGGCGTGTCGTCAGAGGGCGTTCGACTACGGCGATGCCGCATATCTCCTTCGCCAACGCCTTTTGTAAATAGGAGAAACAAATGCGGATCTGCATCAAGAAACACCTCGCACTTCTCATCTTTATCTCGTGGCTTGCTTGTGCCAGTCTCGTGATTGCACAGGAGCGCGCATCATCATCCATTCCATACGGATTCTCCGACAAGCCTAGAGACTGCGAGATCAACATCATTCGAATTGAGAGTTTAAAAAAACTTGCATCGGCGGAGAGTAATCGTGACAACGCAGTGATAGCCGTTGCGCGGCTTGGTGACGGCGAATTTGCGCAGGACTTGAACCATCGGCGGTTGGCAAACGTCATGACTGTTCTGACCGGCAATCTTGGCATGAAAAAAGAAAGGGTGGTGATAGCAAGCGGTGAGAGAGTGCGCGGATACGGACGCGTAGAGGTATATGTAGGTGGTCAGTTAGTCGATGCACTCTTGGTTCATCGCGGTAAGGATCTCTGCGTTGATTGCTGTGACATAGATCCAAGATATTATCCGTACCGAAAAGACAAGAAGCGGTGACAGGACTTACAACTACGACTGCTTCAGCAAGTTTTCTCGGCCTCATACCGCAGAACCCTGCACCGCAGCCAACTCCGCCAACTGATTGCCAGCGATTTGTGGACAGAGTCGCACAAATAGCGTCAGGACATAATGATGTAGGAGGTTTCGTGAATGAACTTGCGCGGACTTTTATCGGAGTGGCATCAGTTGACGTTGATGTGATGCGCCAAAGAGCTAACCGTAGCACCGGGGAATATTTTTCATCCACGGGATTCAGAGACGGTCTCTTTGACGATATTACTGATAATCAAGCAAGACATTTTATGGGAGGATTAATTGCTGGATACAAGTCGATGTCTGTGACAATAGCAACAGCGGTAATGAACCATAATGAGAATTCGGCGGCAGATCGAAGGATGAACGACATCAGCATACCCCTTGGAGTGAATCTCACAAATCCAACTCCCGCGAGGGAGGTGCAGGCCAGTAGGGCCCATGATGATATTAGGTACAAGACCATACCTGCGAACCCTGGCTTCAAAGCGCTTGCTGATCAGATTCGTAATCAAGTTTGTAAATGAAGCTCCATTTACCAAAGGCTAGTATGACTAAAACCACCAGATGGTTGCTCGTTCTTGGAGGATGTCTTGCGATCGGTATTATCATCGGCCTTCTTCTCTGGATACTACCATTCTTGCCATTCTTCTTTCCCAAACCGAGTGAGACAATACTAGAAACATCGGAGTTTCAAAGAGGAGAGCGCAAAATTGTAGTGACGGCTTATGCAGAAAAGAATAGTTTTGTTCCTGGGGCATATTATTCTTTTGAAGCCATTGATGGCTCAAACCATCGAGTGCCGATAATGACTTTTCGCCATGATGACCCCGTGCCAATCAATAAGAAGGGCGTTGTTTTTCTGAATGGCGACATCGCATATGTTTTCATGGGCTGGATGTATGCTGTGACAACGGATGGTGGCTCATCATGGCAGGTTTGGAGTGCGGATAAAGACTTGCCCGGCTGGAAATGTTGTAACTACGACTTGATTGAAGATGTTCACCTCGCATCAGACGGTACCGGCAGGATGAGACTCAACCCGATTCCTCAGCGGCAAGGAGAAGTGCCAGAGCTTCAGACTAAAGACTACGGACGACATTGGAGCGCGAATTGAGGCGCTTGCAACCATCTCCGCCAAGCATGCGAAAGCCCAGCTTGATAGGCTGGGCTTTTTCACTGCCTGCTCTGCTGGTACTGTATGACGAGCGCGGAGACGACTCGGAGAATGACGACACGACGCACGTGGTGACCGACGCACGGCAGACGACCACCACTTACGGCTACAACAATCGTCACCAGATAACCTCGCTCACTTATAATGTTTCGGGAGATCCGGCGGGCCAGACGACCGCCACTTCGAACGTCAGCTTTGGATATGACGCAGCGGGCAATCGCACTGCGATGAGCGATGGTTTGGGTGCGGCGAGTTATGTCTACAACAACCTGGCGCAGATGAGTTCCGAGACGCGCACGTTCACTGGCCTGAGTTCCTACACCTTGAGCTATGGCTACAATCTGGCCGGCGAGTTGAGCAGCGTCACGAATCCGTGGGGCGCGCAGGTGGGATACGGCTACGACAAGGCGGGCCGTTTACAGAATGTGAGCGGCTCGGGCTATGCGGGCGTGAGCAACTATGCCAGTTCACTTTCGTATCGCGCGTTCGGCGCGATCAAAGGGATGAACTATGGCGACGGGCATTCGTTGTCGACCGGTTATGACAATCGTCTGCGGGCGACGACGTGGAATGTCTCAGGAGTGCTGGGCTACAACTACACCTACAACGACACCTACCTGCACGAGTCTACGGGCCGCGTGACTTATGCGCAGAACATCTATGACTCGACACTGGATCGCTCGTATGAGTATGACCACGTGGGGCGGTTGGCGATTTCGCATTCAGGGACCGAAGCGCGGGCGCACGTATTCGATGGCAACTTATGGGGCACGATGGATGGGCCTTACTCGCAAGGTTATGACTATGACGTGTGGGGGAACGTGACGCACAAGTACGGCTGGGGCGGCGAAGTGCAGGGCGGAGGCGCGGGCCAATCGAGCGATATCTATTACAGCTACACGGGCAACAGAAGAAATGGCTTCGGTTACGATGCGGCAGGGAATGTCACGAACGATGGGACGCAAACTTTTCTTTACGATGCGACGGGACAACAGACTTATGCGTCGGGGTTAGGAGCGGGAGGCAGCGCGCCAACCTTCACAGATGATCCTTTGAATCCACCGAACCAACCGAAGACTGATATCAAACTGGTGCATTTGACTGAATTGCGCAGTGCGGTGAATGCGCTTCGCGTACGAGCAGGGTTGGCGGCCTTTACAACCTGGAATCCTGATCCGAACCCAACGCAGCCCAACGTCACTCTCGTTCATCACGATCACATTACGCAGTTGCGGACGAAGCTGGAAGAAGCATTGACGGCGTTGCATTTGCCGGTGGGAGGTTATGCCCATTCCGGCCCCAATCAGGGCGATCCGATCTACGCGGTGGACTTTCAGGAGTTGCGTGACAAGATCAAAGGAGCATGGACGGCGCTGGCTTCATCAAGTCTCTCGCAGTCCTATGATGGTGAGGGACTGAGAGTGAAGAAGACTGAGTATGGCTGGACGACCTGGTATCTGCGTTCGAGTGTGCTCGGCGGTCAGGTCATTGCTGAGGTTGATGGGAATAACGTTTGGCAGCGTGGCTATGTCTATGCGGGCAGTAATCTAATGGCCGTGCAACAGAGCGGCGTGTTCTGGATGCACGAAGACCCGGTGACCAAGAGCAAACGCACGACCGACATCAATGGCAACACTATTAGTTCGGTTGAGCTTGATCCGTGGGGCGCGGATACTAACCGCTCAAGCTCCGCGGCTTTCCAACCACGGAAGTACACGAGTTACGACCGCGATGGCAACGGCACAGATGACGCGATGTTCCGAAGATATAATCGCATGAACTCTCGCTTTGATCAGCCCGATCCTTACGAAGGCAGTTATGACTTCACCAACCCGCAGAGTTTCAATCGGTACGCGTACACACAAAATGATCCAGTGAGCTTTGTCGATCCAAGTGGATTATTAATAGCAATTTCACACACTGAATGCACCTCTGTCACAATCGACGGAGAGACTTCCGGCAGTTGCCGGACTATCTGGACCTTTGTTGACATCGGTAATGGGCCAGGGGGTGGCGGTGGTCGCGAGCCGGGCGGCGGTGGTGGTGGCGGTGGACCGCAGAAACCCGGACAAAACCCAAATTGCATCGAAAGATCTGTCGAAGGCGGCAGACTTGCCGGTCGTGGCCTTGAGGAGAGAACTTCATCAATCACCGGTCCAAGTGGTTTTCCGATTCACGACGGCGAGCACGTACTGGTTCCGCCAGGTACGACCGCGAACGTAACTGCCCTTCCTCTGATGGCTGGGCGAATCCTCCACAGTGGACGACAGACGGGGGACCTGACCAGCCCTAGCTACCCTTACTCAGTCGTCGATATCTTGCTGAACACTCTCATCAATGGCCAGCAATATGTCATGACACTCAAGGACATGTTCTACGATACCGGAAAGTTAAGTGGCAGCGTCAATCCTGGCGACAGGCTGGGTTCGGTCGAAGGCCATGTTAATCCAAATGACGAAGCGGGTCTCCACGTTACACTCTACCCTTACTCGGTATACAAACAAGATATCCAAAGCAAGGGATTTGGCCCCGCTGCGAGAAGCAGTGTTCCTTTCAAATCGCTCATGAGTGCGGGGCATGATCCTCAAAGCCCGTTCCGCTGTCCGTAACGTGATGTGAAGGAGATCTCGAAATGACAGTATCAGGAGAGTTAAAAGGAATACGAGCTTTGAAATGGAACCTACTCGGTTTGGCGCTTATCCTCTTGGCGCTACCAGTCTTAGGACAAAGCGATGCTCAAAGGCCACAGCGAACTGAACGTTATGAAGGTGGAGCCGGTGATAACGAAATAACTGAGGCCGCTTTTCGACTCACAGGCCTGGACCCCAAGCAAAGAGAGAGGGTTGCTATTCGGGTATGCTCAAAAGAACCAATAGTGCGCGCTCTGGCGAGTGCTCCTGCTAATCCTTTTGAGATAGCCGATAGGGTTAGTGGCTATGCCTACCTTCCGGAGAAAGTGCTCTTCCTCCGTTCCGCGCAGTGTCTATCACGAAAGAATCCAGCGATCACGGCAACCGAAATCTGGGCCATTCCTGAAGGCGCTCCATTGCCGGGCTATGAAGAGATTCTAACTTCGAATCAAGTAAAGCTCGTCAGGTTGGGTAAGATACCTGCCCCTTCAAATCGAGGTATCCGCGACTACAGACCTGCGGTACGTGACCTTATTGAGAACTTGAGTCGTAATCCACAGAACGTCGGTATTGTGTTTGGGTATTTCTTAGAACACCCGAGCCCAGCACTTAAGCGGAGAATCCGCGAAGTTACGAAAAGCCTTGAGCAAAGTGGATTGCCAAGCAAGCGCTATCTAGTGCGTTTGACATACTGGCCTGACGAGGTTTCAACCTATCCGCCCGACTCAGAGCCTCAATATCCGAGTGTGTTTCTTGTTGAGATGGGCCCGCAGGGGCAGACTGAAGTAAATGTCGTAGTCATGGGTGAGATGCAACTACGACTGACAACATCAGTTTTTCACAGTGCATGGCTTCCGCGGAACCCCGCACCGACTCAGACACAAGACTGAGATCAAATTGGTTCACCTTACTGAGTTGCGCACGGCGGTTAACCAACTGCGAGTGCGAGCAGGATCGGCAGCGGTGACTACCTGGAATCCCGATCCCGAGCCGCACCAAAATGAAACTGTGGTGCATCACAATCACATCCAGCAGTTGCGGACGAAGTTGGAAGAAGCACTCAACGCATTGCATCTGCCGGTCGGAAGCTATGCTCATTCCGGTCCCAACCAGGGCGACCCGATCTACGCGATCGACTTTCAGGAGTTGCGCGACAAAATCACGGCCGCATGGAGTAGTGTGCAGGTCAATTGGCTGGTGAGTGATCAACTGGGCACACCCAGGATGATCTTCGATCAGAGCGGCGCACTCGCGACTGTGAGTCGGCATGACTATTTACCGTTTGGTGAAGAGTTATTTGCTGGCACGGGGGGACGCACCACTGCGCAGGGGTACACCGATAGCAACAGCGCGCGGCAGAAGTTCACTCAAAAAGAACGGGATAATGAAACCGGCCTCGACTTTTTCGAAGCGCGATACTACGCCAGCATGCAGGGGAAGGTTCACTTCACCTGATCCAGTCTTCATTTCCACGAGACGGATGGTCAATCCTCAGATATGGAATCTTTACAGCTACGTCGGTAATAATCCGCTTTCTTATGGCGTCAAGGGAGCAGGACACCCAGTTCCAGATTTTCAAGTTCCACTCGGTGATCAATGTCTATGACGCCAGGCTGAAGAAAAATATTCTGATTCCAGTCGATCAAAATTGGAGCTTTGCCAAATACCACGATGCCCGGTTCGGATTCAAAATTGAGTCGACCGCGAGGGCGGCGCTAGCTGGAAGACGACTCGGCCTGCAAACTCAAGCTTGCCCGTGATGGAGATCCGGAAACCATGACGCAATCATCCAAAGTACTTGCCGCATCCCTTCTACTCCTGCTGCTCTTTCTAGCGGCTCCCGCACAACAGCCCGTTCCCATTAGTGAGAAAGAACTGAAGCTCCATAGGCAGAGGCTGCAGGCGATCTCGATGGTCAAGCAAAGTGCCGCCGAGGCGCCGCTCTGGGACGGTAAGAAAGCTGCCGTGCAGGTTCTGGCGGATGCCGCTGATTTACTCTGGGACGAAAATCCTGGGCAGGGGGCCGCGTGGCTCACCAAAGCGTGGAATTTGATTGAACAGGTTTCCCTTTCGCCCCGGGACGAAAAGTATAAGGAATTCTTTTCTGCCTCGGACCAGAGTGATTTGCGCACGGTCGTCTTACGGGTGGCGCGCAAGCACGACCCGAAATTAGCGGAAAAGTTTCTCAAGCAACTCTCTGAAAAGGATCCAAACGAGAAAGAAAAAAAGAATCGCGGCGCTTTCGACGACCGGACCGAACGCAGCGACCAACTTCTCAGACTCGCCCAGCAAGCTGTCGATACTGACCCGGAGCTCGCCTTTAGTTTGGCTGAAGCAAGTCTGGCCGATGGAGTTTCTTATGGCCTGCAAAACGTACTGACTAGTTTACGGAAGAAGAGTACCGATCTGGCGAATCGGCTTTTCGATTTGGCCCTGGCCCGTTTTAGCACCGGCCAGCCCGACTCTTCCGAAGCGGAACCTCTGGCAGGATATCTCTTCGTCTCCGGAGTCTTATTCTCCAGTAACTCTGCAGGCGTGACGATCATAGCGATGAATCCATCGCTGCGGGGTCTGCCGGCCGTGGCGCCGAGCGAACCGCAACGCACCAGGAACTTTCTGATCGCCGTCTACCAGGGAATTCTGTCGCGTCCGATTTCAATTGAAAACCCGGAAGACAAACAGAAAGCGCAGAAAATCATGGGGCTGGGCAATCGCCTCGCCCCCCGGTACAACACGTACGCGCCTGATCTTGCGCCGGCGGTCCAGGGCTTTCTCGCGCAGTTGCGCAGCCAGCTTTTGCCCGATGGCGAAAACACTTCGGCGACCCCACGCCCGACGCCGGGCGAAGACTCAACCAAGCGTCTCACTATCGAAGAACTTTATGACAAGCAGATCAGCGAGCTCGAAGACAGCGCCGACAAAGAAAGCAACGCACTCTTTAAGAAGACGGCCTATGTGAAGGCTGCTTTGGCCACGAAGCCCGAAGACTACCTGCGCGGGAAACGCATCGCCGAAAAGATCGACGACGACGATTTGCGCGCGGATGCAGTTTCATTCCTGCTTTATCGCGCGGCCCTGTCCTTCCTTGAGAAAGGAGATCTGGAAAAGACGTCCGAGCTGGCTGGGCTGAACAAAGATGCCTCTCGGCGCGCGGTGGTCAAGATTGCGCTCGCCCAAAAGCTATTGGCTGCCAACGCCCAAACGAGTGAACCGGCGGATTCAAGTCTTAAGCAGCAGAGGGCTTTCGATTTGCTCAATGATCTCGATCGGGATTTGAAAAGAGAGGAGCCTTCGGCGCGCGTCGCGAAGATTCTCCTCGGCAGAACCGCGGTGCTGGCCAAGCTCGATAAGGCGCAAGCCCTCACCGCCCTGGAGCAAGCCGTTCAGGTGATTAGCAAAGTCGACAAGTTCGATTTCAGAGATGGCGCCGCGCCTAATCTGAGCCTGGGCGGGGAATCGTCCGCTGCCTTGAGAGCCAGTGTCGCCAGTCCCAGAATCGGATTTGATTTTCGCAGCGCGATCGAGCCCTTGATCACCACGGACTTTGAACAGGTAGCGTCTCTGATCGACAGACTCACTCCCAAAGAACTAGCCGGAGTTGGACGGCTCGAAGCGGCGAAGTTGTTTCTGCAAAAGAACCCGGAGAAAGCTGCGCGATAACATCCAACGTGCAGAAATAGATGTTTGTCGCTCAGCGTCCGGTTTACCTTTAACCAGCCGGAAGGAAAACATTCCGACCTTGTGAGGAACATGTCCTATTTCATTCATGCGGACGCGTAAACTGCGTCAAGCAACAGCTTTGCGCAAATGCTTGACAACTCCGCTGGTGAGGTAGATAGTATGCGCCAGTCGCTTCGAAGTCCTGATCGGCCACTCAACCCTAGGACCGGGCCGAGCTTGTTTAATAAGCCAGTTTTCCCAAAGACCCCTCAGTCCCGCGTCCAAGGAGTATCAAACATGGACCACCCCATCTTCACGGGCCCGAAAATCTGGTGTCCGCTCTGCAAAGACCGTTTTTCTTTCATGCGAATTCCAAACGCGGCAAGACTGCTAGAGGTAGACCGGAGAACGATCTATCGGCACATTGAAGACGGGAGCGTTCACGTCTTCAGGGTCGGAGGTACCGGAACCTACCGCATATGCAGCGGCTGCCTGCTGGCCCAGCATCCGTACTCCGTATAGTCCAATCTGAAAACCAAACGTCAAAGACCAGAGTCCTATAGCAAAAAACCTGTGACATAGTGTGACATCTGTGTCTTGAAGGATCTGAGAACGAGGTCTATCTTTCGCACGTTTGAAGTTAAAAAGTATGAGCAAATTAAGTCATAAGGCTGAACTCGCCGCCAACATTTTGATTATCGTCGTTGCCGCTTTGCTGACTGGAGTGATTGTTCAAAAATACTTCTTCAGTAAATCGGCAACAGTAAACCAACAAGCAAGGGTGCAGCCCGCAATCGGCTCGCACGTGAATCTGCTCGATGAAAGTCGGTCAAATCAATCGAAAACTTTAATTCTAGCTTTGCAAACCGGATGTCATTTCTGCAACGAAAGCGCGCCGTTCTACAAACGCCTGATTGAAACGGTCAAGGACAAGAACGTTAGGCTCGTCGCCGTTTTTCCCACAAGCATTGAGGAAAGTAAAGCGCATCTGAACGAACTTGGACTGACTAACCTGGAGGTGAAACGCTCGCCTCTGGAAAACATCCAAGTCAGCGGAACTCCGACTTTAATCCTGACGAATGAGAAAGGCGAAATCATGGATTTCTGGGTCGGCAAGCTCACGCCAGACAAGGAGACGGAAGTAATCAACAAACTCAATTCCTAAAAGGAGGAAAGATGAAATGAAAACGCTCATAACTTCTAAATTGATGAGAAGATGTTTGATCTTAGTGGTTATGATCCTGGGCTTGGTTTATGTCGCATCGAGCGACAAATATGCCAAGCCGGTAATCGCAGCGCCGTGTTGCGAACAATGTCCAGGCGGAGGCGATCCGGGGATGGCGGAAGACGCTTGTGGCAGTGGGTGCGCTGTGCAAAATCAGGTCTTCGGTGTGGATTGGCAACACTGTTTCGATGAGTGTGTGCATCAAGCCCAACAGTGCTATAGTCACTGCGTCTATTGCAACTCACCTGGTGGTGGCGGTGGCGATTGTAGCTCAACGGGAGACTGTCCTGTATATTACTTCTGTGGGGCAGATAATACGTGTCAACACTATTGATAAAAGTCTCGTGAGTAACTCGTCAAAAAGAGCAATTCTTGTAATTGCTCTTTTTTTGTCCTTCTGAACCACAGACTTGAAAAGTCTCTGAAATCAGGCGCTTTTGGTGTACTCTGCATCATAATTCTTATTTTGGGGTGGAACTTGGATTTATGAAACCTCACTTAATAATTGTTTTTCTTCTAGCTTCGGCTTCCCTGTCGTTTGGACAAATGCCGTCCGCTTCGCCAACGCCGAACCAATCAGCTTCACCGGAAACAACAAGAGCAAAAACCTTCGGCTCCAGCCTCGGAAAATATAGAGATAAAGAGCAACGGAGTTTTCAAAATAAACAAAAGAGCGATGAATCGGACGACGGCGAAACTATTCGGGTAAGAACGGATTTGGTCGTCAATGATGTTTTAGTGACAGATCAGAATGGAAAGATGATTACCGAACTCAACAAGAACGATTTTATTGTGACGGAAGACGGCGCGCCGCAAAAGATTGAAGTGTTCTCTCCCGGCGAAAGTGCAACTGTTCCGCGCTCGATTGTTCTAATAATTGATTGTGGCGCACCCCAGGCTCCTTATCTGAAGAACAGCATTCAAGCCGCAAAGGTTCTGGTTGATAAACTCGCTCCGCAAGACAAAATGGCGATTGTCACGGTTGATGTAAAACTTCGGACGGATTTTACACAGGACAAAATGCTGCTCAAGAAAACACTAGATTCGCTTGAAAGAAAAGATATAAAGCTCGCGGGCGGCGCGGAGTTTAATGCTTTGCTCGCCGTCTTAAATGAAATGTTCGCTGCGGAAGATCGGCAACGGATTATTATTTTTCAGGGAGACGGAAGTCAAATAATTTGGCTTAAGGCGGACAAGGATGCTCCTTACCCGGTCCCTGACATCACCAGAGAATTCGTGTTGAGATGGGTGCCGAAGGAGAAAGCGATGGAGAAGTTTGGATTCAGCGATGTCAAAGAAGCCATCGAAAGATCACGAGCGACGATTTATTCAGTCGCTACGGGAATTCGATTTCTCGGCTTCTCAAAGAAAGAGCGGATGGCGCGCGGCAGAATATCGGTTGAAAATCTTGGGAAAGCTTTTGGGTGGAGAGTTGATCCGATGATAATAGGAGAGTTTCAGGAGAGAGATGCGGAAGTGTTTACGGCGGGGCAAACAGCAATGTTGAGAATTGCCGAGTTGTCCGGCGGGAAAATCGGTTTTATTGAAAAACCGGAAGATGCGGAAACTGTCTACTCGGCCATTTT